>Ga0075467_10000348_pt1 | contig 35622 bp, 34 predicted proteins | sample DEB08_DNA_9_FD_75067 | JGI IMG/M metagenome (GOLD analysis project Ga0075467, IMG submission 75067) | Aqueous microbial communities from the Delaware River and Bay under freshwater to marine salinity gradient to study organic matter... | ecosystem: Environmental > Aquatic > Marine > Coastal ... | reverse complement strand
GACCAGGCGGGCGGGCGATCACGAATGAATGCAAAAGACTCTTAGGTGTTTTATTAATTCGTTCGCGGGGTTAAACACACACTAACTATTGTAAAAATGACTGCCATGATTGACTGGTGTTTCTGTTATTTAGTTTATTTGTTTCCTCCTTTATGTTCTCGCAAAATATATTTTGGTATGATGTATTACTAGAAATAGACGCGTCGGACACAGAATCGGCAGCAAATTTAATCGATGGTTTTTACTCAAACCATACTATTGCTGAAGATGTTACAGTAGCATTTTCAAGTATTCCATTAAAAGGTGCAAGTGAAAAGGCAACTCATATGATTAGCATCACGAGTGAATCTTCAAAATCTCTAGCCGATTTCAGAAGCTCATTGAGCGGTGCAGCTTGGGATGTTTATGTTTCAAAGCTTGGTAAATACATAAAAAGCTCTCGCTCTTCTGCAGGTAAAGACTTGTATAGTGTCAATGGAGGAACTGCAAACCCAATCGGTCAGGCCTGGGTTTTTAAGGTAGATAATGCAGCAGCAAACACTTTTGTTACAGCATTTGGCAAACTAATGAAGTCTATAAAGTTCGATGGCTCTGTAGGAGTTGGACAAATCATTCACGGTACTGACAACGGAGAAAGCATGTACGTCTATGCAACCTATGCGGACTTAAATACTGCATTTAATTTTGGTGCAAAAAACGATTCAGAAGCAAAAGCATTTAGCACCTTTTCAGAAACAGTAAAAGGTTCTGATTTATCAAAAACATTCACAAGAGTACTTATCAAAAGATATTAATCTTTTGTTGATGTAGATTGAGCATATTTAAAAACCCTCTAATTTACTTTAGGGGGTTTTCTATTGAACACCACACCAATAAACTCTTGGCTTGACTTAAAATAAAAGCGCCTCTAAAAAATTTAGAGGCGCTTTATATTACTCAATCATTGCATCCATTTTTCATTTTAATCAATGAAGGTCGGAATGGAATTAACTTTAATCGGTCGTTAGTTTATCTAACTCCGACATGTTCTCTGGAGAACTCATTTCTGGAGCGAATTCCATATCGTATGTTCTTCTCCCATACATCTCTAAAGATTTAGAAAAATTTTCAAGATCTTTCTCATAACTATCTTCGCCATAAATCTTGCTGTACTCCTTATATACTTTCATCCACTCATCACTATTATCAGAACCCATTTCTGCATAGTTGCTATGACCAAAAACAACCATTACCAAATTTCCATCACATCCAGAACCACAATTCCAAACTTCCAAAAAGATATCTGCTCGTGAAGATTTTATTGCTTTTGCAACATTATTTCTAAACCTCCAAAACTCATCAGACATATCCGCTTCATAGGTATATTCCATAACCCTTCTTAAGGGCTTATCGAATGGACTCACAGAAACATGAGATGCTTCTTTGCTATACCACATCCAACGTGCTTGAGAATTAGATACATATTGAGAAACCTCATCTTTCCATAGTTTTCCAGCTGCTTTGGGAACTTGAACATCAAATCCGGCTATCTCGTCTTCGTATCGAACTCTAAAATATTTTCCAGTATTTGCACCCGAAGTAATATTGAAGGTAAAAAATCGAAGTTGCCCTTCTTTAGCATTATACATTTTTGTTTTCTTTTCTACTCCAGCTTGAAATTTCTGATTCTTGCCCTTTTCAACAGAGATAACCCTAGATTGAATAACTTGACCAAATGTCAGCGATGCAGACAGTAAAAATAGTAGTGAAAGTAATTTTTTCATTTTAAAATAAATTATAGTTAACAGTTGTAAAGTTAATACTAATATATTTAAGTTGTAAATTGCAATTTATTTAAAAATCTTATCACAGAAATTGAATGAATATATGAAGAAACAGTTTGAGGGATATGTCTTAAATAGAAAGAAAAAAAACTACTTAGAAAGGCTTATAATTTCATACTGATATTGCGTGTTAATCCGCCTGGGAACAAAAGCAATGTTTGTAAAATAACTCGTACGTTTAGCATTCAAATTAAGCTCTGTATTTTTTTCATGAAGATCGTTTACTATAAGGCTATATCGTTTTTTAAAAAAGACTCCAGTTGCCTTTAATAAAAAGCTTTTGATGTCAAAATAAAAATACCAGCGGTCATCAGAATTGGGATATTGAACTTCTAGAACATGAACTTCCCAACCATTAAATAAAGTTGTTATACCCTTCGATTCTAGTATTGCACTAGGATCGATCAACTTAAAAGGCTGCCAAAAAACATAAGTCGCTGCCTTTAAACTTTTTTCCATTTTAAGGATTGTAGCGGTATCCCGAGTATGAACTCCATTAATTTGAAGCGTAACTGAATCCTTGTTTTGTTTTGCGGTAAAATCATCTCCCCGCAACCTCCAACTGAATTGAGAAGTGGAATTTACAAAATCAATTGTATGGTTTTCTATAACAGTATCCAACAACGCACCACTCGCATCAAAATGATTAATCCTCTTTTGATAGGTTATAGATTTGACCTCTTTGTAACGATCCCCTCCATGCGCAGCAAGCGCTTTAAGTAAAAGCTCCTCTGCATTCATTTGTGCAAAACACATAAATCCAGAAATAAAAAAAATGAAGCAACTGTAAATTTTATTTTTCATCTTAATAACACGTATTTAAACTTCAACCATTAGTCCAATAAAAAGCTCAAAACCTCGATAGCTGCTTTACTTATTTTTGTACCCGGACCATAAACGCCCAACACACCCAATTCAAGTAAAAATTGATGGTCTTGTGGGGGGATTACACCTCCAACAATAACTTCGATATCTTCACGACCAAGGCGCTTGAGCTCCTCCAAAACCTGTGGAACTAGGGTTTTGTGTCCAGCAGCTAGAGAAGAAATTCCAAGAATATGAACATCATTTTCTATCGCTTGTTTAGCCGCTTCTTTTGGAGTTTGAAACAAAGGTCCAATGTCTACATCAAAACCCAAATCTGCATAGCTAGTTGCAATAACCTTAGCACCTCGATCGTGTCCATCTTGACCCATTTTAGCAATCATAATTCGTGGCCTACGTCCATTTAACTCAAAAAATTGCTGGGTTAATTCCTGTCCCTTCTTAAAGTCGACATCCTCTTTAATCTCTTTGGAATAGACCCCCGTAAACGTTTGGATATTCGCCTGATATCGTCCAAAAATCTCTTCTAAAGCAGAACTTATTTCTCCTAAGGTAGCGCGAACTCTGGCTGCTTTAATTGCAAGTTCTAATAAATTTTCAGCAGGGCTCATATCTTGACTTAAAAGAAGCGCAGCTTGAGTCAACGCATTCAATGCCGCTTCAACTTCTTTGGTATTTCGAGTTTGCTTAAGATCTTTTAACCTTTGGAGTTGCTGCTTTTGAACCAGCTCTTGATCCACCTCAAGGTAAGTCATCAACTCTTCTTCTTCCAATGTGTATTGATTTACTCCAACAATAACATCTTGCCCGCTGTCAATACGGGCTTGCTTTTTTGTAGCAGCCTCTTCAATCCGCATCTTTGGAATACCCGCTTCAATCGCTTCAGTCATTCCTCCATAGGATTCAACTTCTTGAATCAAGTCCCATGCTTTATGCGCTATATCTTGGGTCAGTTGTTCTACATAATGACTTCCCCCCCATGGGTCAACAGTTTTAGTAATCTGAGTTTCTTCTTGTAAAAAAAGCTGTGTATTTCTTGCAATTCTTGCAGAAAAATCAGTTGGTAAAGCAATGGCTTCATCCAAAGCATTGGTGTGTAAACTTTGGGTTCCACCAAATACCGCAGCCATCGCTTCTATAGTAGTTCGAGCAACATTATTGAACGGATCTTGGGCAGTTAAACTCCACCCGCTGGTTTGACAATGGGTACGTAAGGCTAAGGATTTTTTATTTTTAGGATTGAACTGCTTTACAAGCTTAGCCCATAGCATACGCGCGGCGCGCATTTTAGCAATTTCCATAAAGTGATTCATTCCAATCCCCCAGAAAAAAGAAAGTCGCGGAGCAAATTCATCAATGGTCAATCCAGCTTTGAGTCCCGTTTTAATATATTCTAAACCATCGGCAAGTGTATAAGCCAATTCGATATCTGCAGTTGCGCCTGCCTCTTGCATATGATAGCCCGAAATACTGATGCTGTTAAACTTCGGCATCTTTTTCGAACTGTACTTAAAAATTTCAGATACTATTTTGATTGATGGTGCAGGCGGATAAACATAGGTATTACGCACCATAAATTCTTTTAAAATATCATTCTGAATGGTTCCCGATAAATACTCAGGACTTACCCCCTGCTCCTCTGCTGCGACAATATAAAAGGCCATAATGGGCAACACCGCGCCGTTCATGGTCATGGATACGGACATAGTATCTAAAGGAATTTGATTGAATAAAAGCTTCATGTCTTCTACCGAGTCGATAGCTACACCTGCCTTCCCTACGTCGCCCTGCACACGTTCGTGATCACTGTCATAGCCGCGATGGGTTGGCAAGTCAAAAGCAACCGAAAGTCCTTTTTGCCCCATGGCTAAATTTTTCAAATAAAACGCATTGCTTTCCTCAGCTGATGAGAAACCTGCATATTGCCGAATGGTCCACGGACGTCGAACATACATGGAACTGTAGGGGCCTCTTAAAAAAGGCGGAATCCCGGCAGAAAACCCAAGATGCGATAGCGGCTCTTTTGGAGCGCTAGCTGTTTTGGGGATTGAGATTCCTTCGGCCGTTACAAATAACATTGAAGTTTCTTTCTGTTTTTTTTCAACATTAGAAGAAAGTTCTATTACAGAAAAGTCTTTGCGTTTATTTCCCATAGACGTGCTCTGATTTTTCTGATAAACGCTTCGGCTCTATGGGTTCTATTAAACTTTTTTTCTTTAACTGTTCTAAAGGAATCTGCATATTTGTTTTTGGTGCATCAAAATCTTGAAAGCGATTTACTCCAACCAACACCAACACACCTGAATCGAACAAGGCTTGTTCTTTTTGCGCAGCTCGAGAAACCTCTTTCTGAATTTCATTGTTCAGTAGTAAATTTAAAAAACCTTCCTTCTTTTCTATGTCTTTAAAAAGACGAAGACTTCTTTCCGCAAACTCTTGAGTCAATTCCTCAATATAATACGAACCTTCTGCTGGGTTTGTAACCTGATCAAAAAAGCTTTCGTTTTTCAAAATAAGCAATTGATTTTGAGCAATTCGATCCCCAAAAGCATTCGGAGGATTGAACGTTACATCATAGGGTAGGTTGTTTACTATATCGGCACCTCCAAGTATGGCAGCCATCATCGCTGTTGTTGAACGAAGCATATTGACGTTGTAATCTTGCAGGGTCATGTTTCTTGTCGAGGGCTCAGCAATTACCTTGTAGGTGATTTTAAAATCATAGGCTGAAATAATCGAAGTAAAAACTGTTTTTAAGGCTTGAATTTTAGCTATTTCGAAAAAGTAATTACTACCCAAAGCAAGATGAAACAATACCTCAACCTCTTCTTTGTTAGTTGAACTTATTTGAGATAAATAATCTACTGCCTGACTTAGCAAATAAGCTAGTTGTTGAACGATTGTGGCTCCAGCATTCTGATGAATACGGTTATCTACATACAGGCAGGTTTGAAGTTTTTTGGAACAAATCAATTGACTCCACAATGTTAAATCGGAATGCTGATCGTCAAACCAATCCCCAGTTTGAGCAAGGTGTGTGATCGGATCAAAAAGAAAAGTGAAGTTGGCTCTATCTTTAAAATTTTTATTAAGAAGGTCAATACTCTCAGTCGAGAGGCTAAAATCGAGTACAATATAAAAAGTAGTTTGAATGTGTTCCAGCGCTTTCGAAAATTCCTCGAAGGATACATCAGAATCTTTTAAGCGTAAAATGATTACTTCAACATCAGATTGTACAGCTGCTTCGCAAGACCGAATCACAGATTCGATGTCTTGTTTTACCTCAATGGTATGCGCCGTATTCCAATACTCTGGAAAGGCATTGATAACCTTCTTTTGTTTTTTAGAATCTCGATCATAAACAGGTTGGGTGGTAATCCCTTCCAAAGATTCCCAACACAATGTCGATTCAAAATCCAAGCTTTTCAAATCTTTTTGAATTTGAGCCCGCACCTCCTGATCGCTTGATCCTTTAAATTCTGAAAACAGATTTTGATTCATTGAATTAACTTAGTTGTCTAGTCTTTTATTTTTATGGTAGATTGACGCTCTCTGTTGACATGCAACTGGGTAACATCGGGTCTTGAATAATGCCCAACGGGATCAAAATTCTGACGCTCTTCATACACACGATCCAATTGAATTTCTGCACAAAAAACACCTTCGGTATTCACCTGAGGTTCTATGAGCCAACTCCCATCGGGGTTTGCAACGCATGAGCCTCCGTTGGCTAGTTGTTCAGGAGCTGCTGCTAAAAGTTCTTCTATATAGGGTGTATCCTTTGGAAAGTCATTTTTATTCATCAATGAACTTACAGAAATCACATACGATCTACTTTCACGAGCAATGAATCGAGTAATATCTTTGGTATTGTGATCACTTCCAGGCCAAACTGCACAATGAACATTTTCGCCCATTCCGTATAATGCAGCTCTGGGAAGTGGCATCCAGTTTTCCCAACAATTCAATCCGCCCACAGTAAACCCTTCCAAAGGATGCACTTGTAATCCGTTTCCATCGCCCGGAGCCCAAGTAAGGCGTTCGTCATAAGTAGGTTGTAATTTCCTGTGAACGCTACAAATAATGCCCAGCTCATTGATATAAACTAAAGAGCAATATAAGCTGTGCCCACCTCGATTGGTAGCGCGTTCAATGACGCCTACATAAACTGCCATTGTATGTTCTTTTGCTAAAACACAAAGATCTTCGATATCACCATCTTCAATATTTACTGCATTTTGAGCGTAATGAGCATGTAAAGTCTTATTGATCTTCAAATCCCATTGCGCACCATCAGTTAATGCCAACCAAAAAGGGTAGCCCGGTAAAAGCCCCTCTCCAAAAACAACCAGCTGTGCTTTTTCTTTGGCAGCCTGAAGCATAGCTTCTTTTATCTTATCCAAGGTCTTCTTCTTATTCAACCAAACGGGGGCAATTTGAGCTAAGGCGACTTGTAATGTTTTCATTTACATAAATTATTATAGGTAAATATAGGGATATAATTTGCTCTACAAATGCCTTTGATCTCATGTTCCGTTTTAAAATTTAACCCTGCAGGATGCAGTTTAAAATTCATGTCGATTCAAAAAACAATAAAAATATAGTACCTTGGAATACAATATAAAAACGTCATGGAAGTAACTACCCTTTACCAAAAGCAAAAAACATTCTTCAATACACAAGCAACCTTTGATGTTTCATTCAGAAGAGCAGCCCTTAAAAAACTACTGGCCGTTATTGAGAAAAAAGAAGATGCAATTTTAAAGGCTTTGTTTCAAGATCTCAAAAAATCAGAGTATGAATCCTTCCTGACTGAAGTTTTTATCGTTAAGAATGAAATTAAGAAAGTACTCAATAAGCTCCATACGTGGACCAAAACACAACGTGTTTCTGGTTCCATATTAAATTATCCAAGTCAAGATTATTTAATCCCCGAACCCTATGGTTGTACGCTGCATATAAGCCCTTGGAATTATCCCTTTCAGCTTGCCGTAACTACTGTCATTGGCGCTGTAGCGGCTGGAAACACAGTAGTCCTCAAGCCTTCGGAATACGCACCCCATACAGCCCTAATTGTAGAAGAGATAATGACCGAGGCCTTTAGTCAGGAACATGTTCTTGTAGTTCAAGGGGGCGCAGAAACTTCTACAGAATTACTAAAACTACGCTGGGATTATATCATCTTTACTGGAAGTACTCCGGTTGGTAAAATAATAGCAAAAGCTGCTGCAGAACACCTTACGCCTTACACCCTTGAACTTGGTGGAAAGAGCCCTTGTATTGTAGATGAAACTGCTCCAATAAAACTGTCTGCAAAAAGGATTGTTTGGGGTAAATATGTAAACTGTGGGCAAACTTGTATTGCACCTGACTACATACTCGTTCATCATTCAAAAGCTGAAGCGCTTACCGAGGCCTTAATTCATGAAATCAAACAAGCCTTTGGAGATGATCCCCAAGAGTCCTTTAGCTATGGAAGAATTATTAACAAGAAACACTTGTTGCACCTGACCAACATGCTTAAAGATGCTACTATTGCTCATGGAGGAACGGTCAATGAAAAGGATTTGTATCTAGAGCCCACACTAATCAGTCAACCAGATCTAGACAGTGAAGTCATGAAAAAAGAAATTTTCGGCCCCCTCCTACCCATAATAAGTTACACAAATGAAGAAGAATTAAAACCCATAATCAATCGATATGAAAAACCGTTAGGGTTTTATGTTTTCACCAAGAGAAATGCTTTCATCAAAAAAATACAACGCGATTACTCTTTTGGAGGCGGAGTTTCAAATGATTCTATAATTCAATTTACAAACGACAATTTACCCTTTGGAGGAATCGGTCACAGTGGTGTTGGAGCCTATCACGGGAAATTCAGTTTTGACACCTTTACACACTACAAACCTTTTATAAAAAAAGCCCGTTGGCTTGATTTACCCACACGCTATGCACCCTATCCTAAAACATTTAAAGTGCTGAAAAAACTATTGGGAATGATGTAGTTCATCAAGCGATGAAACCTGTGTGTTATGTCAAAAAAAACAACTATTGTATTAGTCGAAAAACTACTTAAAATCTTTGTTGATAAGAACGGAAGAAGACCTCGTATTTTACTTTCAAGCACAGAAATAATTGAAAAACAAGGTGACCTTCACAAGCTTGCAATTCAATTTTCAGACCTTGGCTTTGATGTTGACTTCGCTCCTACTTTTGAAAATACAAACCACTTGGTAAAACAAGCCATAGAAAACGATGTACATTCAATTCATTTAGTAGTTTCTGCTGATGAAAAAATGAACCCAATGGAAGATATTGAAGCGGCATTAATTAAAAACGACCAACCAAACATTCTAGTTACCGCAATTGAAACTAGGGAATTGAAAGATTCCTGTGTAACGGAAGCTATTACTTTATTAAAAGCATTGCAGAACTAATCGTATTAGTTTTTAGGAAACAGTGTGTCCAAAAGTTGTTCTAACAACTTAGAAGCCGCTAAGGGTGAATGGTTTTTAGCAATCATCTCTGCTTGAATTTGATCCATACCAGTGTTCAACTTAGGGTGTGTTCTAAGAAAACGATCCAATTGTTCTTGTTGTAGTTCTTGATACCAGGCTATATTTTGATCGGTTCTCTTTTTTTGGAAATAACCCGAAAATTGTGTGTGCTTTTTATATTCCAAGAGCGTTTCCCAAAGTTGATCAATTCCTGTTTTTTCTAGAGAAGAACAAGACATGGCTTTCGGTGTCCATTTGGATTCTTTAGTTGGAAATAAATGGAACATTTTTTTGAAATTAGCTGCTTCTTTTCGCGCCTGGTTTGCTTGATCTTGATCAGCTTTGTGAACCACAAGCAAATCAATATGTTCATAAATCCCACGTTTAATTGCCTGAAGATCGTCTCCACCACCAACAATTTGTAGCATCATAAAAAAATCGACCATAGACTGGACTGCAGTTTCGGATTGTCCTACGCCAACAGTCTCGATTAAGATAACATCATAACCCGCAGCCTCACACAAATAAACGGCTTCCCTTGTATTACGGGTCACACCACCTAGGTTTGATTGAGAAGGAGAAGGCCGAATGAATGCTTGGTCTGATCTACTCAAAAACTCCATTCGAGTTTTGTCCCCTAATATACTTCCGTGATTTAATTCACTACTTGGATCTATTGCTAAAACAGCAACTTTTAGGTGAAATTTTTCTATTAAATACGTTCCTAAAGTTTCAATCAGCGTACTTTTTCCAGCTCCGGGAATTCCACTGACTCCCACTCGAATGGATGTTCCCGTATGGGGCATCAATTCCAATAATAGTTCTTGAATTTGTTGACGATGCGTATCTAAGGTGCTTTCGCCTAAAGTTATGGCTCGACTCAGGAAAGAGGAGTTACCCTTCAGGATTTCTTCTTTGTAGTGCAATAAATCAAAATGTTGCTGCTTATTGGCCATGGGTTAGCGTATTTCTTGACACAATTCAATCAGCACCCCATTGGTGGTTTTGGGGTGAAAAAAAACAACCCATTTATTATCGGCTCCTTTGGTGGGTTCTTCGCCCAAAGGCTCAAAACCTTCTCCTTTCAGTCGGATGATTTCTGCATGAATATCATCTACTTCAAAAGCAATGTGGTGAATGCCTTCTCCTTTTTTGTCAATGAATTTTGTAATTGGACTGGAAGGGCTTGTAGCCGCAATCAATTCTATTTTTTGATCATCGGTTTTGAAAAAAGAAGTAGAAACCTGTTGGTTAGGAACATCTTCGATTTTATAGCAAGCCGTATTCAATAAACTAGCAAACAATTTGTTTGATGCTTCTAAATCTTTAACCGCTATTCCGATGTGATCAATGTTTTTCATTTGTTGGTGTTCTATTCTCCTTCAGAGAAAGGTTTTAAAACCTTAGGGTCTGGAGCATGCAGTAAAAAAGCATCGTAGGCCTTTTTGTTTTTGTACAACATACGCTTAATTGAGCTAACACTGCAGTCGTTTTTTTTTGCTAAGCGTGCAATGGAATGATATTCTCTTTCACAGGGTTTTATAATATGCCACTTTGTGAGCTTTGAAGGTGTTTTCATGCTTCAAAGGTACTTTTAAAAGCTTGAATTGTCAATAAATAATGTTTTTCGATTAACAATAACAAAGACTTTTGTAATTTGAATTATGCAACTGACCATACAAACCCCTACTGCCGACCTCAATCAAAGCATTGTTTTTTATGAAAAACTAGGTTTTGAAATCCGAACCCAAGGTCCCAAAATTGTCGCTATCGATTCTCAAATCTGTATCGAAATTAATCAAGAACGGACAGCACGAATTTGTATTCAACTGCATCAAAACTCGTGGAATAAAACGCTACTACAACTTAAAGATCGCACACCAATAATCAAAATAGAAGAAGGTTATTTAATTACTGATCCCAATGGAATTTGGATAAAATTAGTAGAAAAAATATTGGATGATAAAGCAATTCGTTCGGATAGCAAAAGCCTGCTAGGCAATTATGGTGGCGTCTGTATAGAAACTCTTGATGTGTCCAAAAGTTGTGAATTCTGGAGTCTTTTAGGTTTTTCATCAACATCAAAAGACTTTTCAAAAGGTTGGATCGAAATGAAGTCAGAGGGGGGCGATTCCATTTCACTTTTACAAGCCCAACAGTGTCCGCATTTATTTTTCAACCCCTCATTGACTTATTTCAATGGGTTTCGTAACCTAGAAATAATCGAATCCATAAAAAAACATAAGATCGAAATCACAGAAAAAATAACGGAATTCAACTCAAAAGGTGAAGTAGACAATATAATTCTAAGAGATTCTGGAGGTTTAGGCTTTTTTATTTTCAACGACGAATAGCCTCATAAAAGAATTCCTATAATGAACTATATTTCCTAATAAATCCTTATTTTTAAGGTACTAAATAATTTACGAAATGAATAACGAAGTATTTGACCAATTAAAAGAAAAAGCCGAAGCAGCTGAAGCTATCGGAGGTACATTAAAATTTGAAGTCGGTGATCTGATTGTATATGTAGATGGATCAGGAAATTCCAACATTGTTTCTCAAGAAAACGGGGAAGCAGATTGTACCATAACTACAACAGCAGAGGTTTTGATGGATCTTAAAAATGGAGATCTCAATCCAATGATGGCTGTTATGGGAGGTAAAATTAAAATAGGTGGCGATATGGGATTGGCAATGAAAGTACAAACCTTGCTAGGATAAATTTACTATTGGATAAAAGTCAGGCTTCATTTATTCTTCCTGGCTTTTATTTAAAACAGTACACTACTGTAGCATAACATAATTTAATCAGATAAATTACGTTATTAAATTACTTACTATATTTAATATGAGTTATAAGGGGTTTTTGAAAGTTGCATGTGGATTACTATTCATTGGTGCGGGTGTTTTATATACCTTATCAAGTGAAAAATCTCCAGAAGAATTACATCAATTTTTTCTAGAGAATAGCCCATACAAGGAAACACACAAACTTTCAAAAAAAGAACGTTTCAAGGCGGGACTTCCTCCAAACAAATATTATGAACAGTTGTATGACCTAACAATGGACCCAACAACTGGAAAACCAGATATTGATGAAAAGATAAGAATCTCTCAACAATTAGAATATCAAAAAAACAACAGAGTCAGACGCGGTGCTGTACCCGGACAGAGTGCAGACACTCCATGGTATACTATTGGTCCAAACAACCAAGCTGGTCGAACACGAGCTGCTTTATTCGACCTTAATGATGCTGAAGAAGATCGAGTAATTGCTGGTGGAGTTAGTGGTGGTCTTTGGGTTAACGAAGATATTGACGCCGATCCTATACCTGCATGGACTCAGATTAATATTCCAATAGGAAATCTTGCAGTTTCTAATATCATTCAAGATCCGGATGATATGGATGTGATGTACGTTGGAACTGGGGAATCCTACACCCAAGGCGATGTTGCTGGGAATGGGGTTTATAAATCTAACGATGGTGGGGTTAGTTGGACACAAATTCTTGGAAGTAGCTCAGGACAGGTTACCATTACATATGGTGGAGGTTGGACCGAAGTAGAAGGCTATTTTTACATTAACGACTTAGCCCTTTTTGACCATGATGATGATACAACCACGCAGAGTTATCTATATGCAGCACTAGGTTATGGGAGTAATCACAAACGAATGTCAACCACCGATTTTGACTATAACATCTATGGCCTTTACTATTCTACAGACGGTGGCAGTTCTTGGTCAAAAATAACCCTAAACAATAGTGACACTTCGAGGCCAGAAAACATAAACGACATTGAAGTACAAACAACTAATGACAAGATATGGCTTGCAACAACTCGAGGGCCTTTTGGAGCAACGGGTGGAAATTACTATTATAGTGGGAAAAACGATGGTGTCACATTCACAAAAGCAACACCAGTATATGACGTTGAACCCACTGCTATAGGACGAACAGAAATTGCTTCGAGCGAAACTGACCCAAGTACACATTATGTACTAATGAGTGCAAATTCGGTTGCAGAAATCTACAAGACTACTGATGATTTTTCTACCCTAGAAAAACTTTCAGAACCTATTGACATTGACACTGGAATACCACCCGCAGACTTCACCCGAGGGCAATCTTGGTATGATCTTGAAATTGAGGTTGATCCAACAGATGAGGATATCGTATATGTAGGAGGAATCAATTGGTTTCGTTCTGGAGATGGAGGAACAAGTTGGAATCAAATCACTAAGTGGGCTAATAACTCCTCTGCAGCAGTAGGTCTCGGAGTGTCTTTAATTCACGCAGACCAGCATGGGTTATACTTTAGACCTTCAAACACCAAGCAAGCCGTTATTGTTAATGACGGAGGGGTTGCCTATTGTTCTGACCTTGATACTGCAAATGCTTCTGACAATTTTACTGAAGGAGAAAATAATTTTGTTACAACTCAATTTTACACAGTTGCACAGAGCCCATCTGGTTTTGGAATAGACTATGTAATAGGAGGAACTCAGGACAATGGTAATTATGGGCTTTCTAATCCCGGACTTAGCTTATCTAATGCATATGTTATTGAAGATGGAGATGGTGCCGCTACCTTTTTCGATCAAGTGGGTGGGAGTTATTCAATTGTAAATTACATTTATAACGATGCAATCTCAAGGCAGAATTACAATGCCTCTGGAATTTACACTGGAAACCAACAGCTAGCAAGTTTAGCGGCTTATGGTGGGATTTTGACTTTACCTCGTGAAGGAAGTTTCATCAACCCAGCGGCTCTAGACTCAAACCAAGACATCTATTTTTCGAACGCTACGGTTGGAACCACTTATAACCTTAGAAGGATTAAGGATGTTGATAGTAATACTCCAACAACAACCTTACTAACAGGACTTCTTACATCAGAACCTACTACGCTAAAACTATCCCCATTTACAACTGGGAGTTCTTTACTTTTTGTTGGAACAAAGGATGGGAATATTATTAAAATATCCAATGCGGACACTACTCCAAGTGCAACTTCAATAGGAAACCCGACTGCCGGGAGTGTCTCGGACATTCACTTTGGGGCTACAGAAGATGACATATACATTACATATTACAATTACGGAACTTCTATCGTTAATGTATACTTCACAGAGGACGGAGGATTAACATGGGTAAATAAAGAAGGAGCAGGTGCTACTAAACTACCCGACCTTCCAGTATACTCTATTTTGAATAATCCATATGAAGAAGAAGAGGTTATTGTTGGAACTGAACTTGGCGTATGGAAAACACTAAACTTTACAGCTGCAAATCCTGATTGGAGTTTAGCCTATGAAGGTATGAGTGATGTTGCGGTTCTTGATATGGATTTCCGTGGGGCTTCTGCACTTGACAACCGGGTAATTGCTGGTACGTTCGGTCGCGGTATATATGTAAGTTCTTTCGAAGCCAATACAAACCCGCCAGTTTCAGTACAAGATGCCATCATAGTATTAGAAGGCGGTACGGTAACGACGATTAGTGGTGGGGCAACTTCCGTGTTATCCAATGATAGTGATCCTGATGGAGATTCTATAACTACTGACCTTGTTACTAATACCATTAATGGTGTTTTAGCACTTAGTGCAACTGGGTCGTTTACCTATACCCATGATGATTCTGAAACTACAACAGATAGTTTTAGCTATCGTGCATATGACGGAGCAGTATATGGAAATACGGTTTCTGTAACAATTACCATAACCCCCGTTGAGGAATGTCCACTTGTTCAAACTCCTTTATCTGATGTTACGGTGGTGGAAGATGCAGCTGACACCGTAATCAATTTTTCAAGTACATTTATTGACCCAGAAGGGGATGCTTTAACCTATACGGTTACTCAAACCAATACATCTTTACTAGCAGCTACAATCAACACTACAAGCCTAACACTCAATTATACTGATGATATGGTAGGATCGGCGACCGTTACCGTTACTGCAAATGACTTGAATTGTGGAGTGGTGACCTCAGAAAGCTTTATAATTACTGTAAATGCTGTCAATGATTTACCTGTTGGAATTGCTGATACAATTCTTGTAAATGAAGGAGAAACTGTAACTGTAACTTCTGCAAATGCTACCTCAGTTTTATTCAATGATACAGACGTTGAAGGCGAGACCCTCTCTGCTGGATTTCTTCTAGGGCAACCGGTACCAACCCTGACACCTAATCTGGGTACTCTCAGCTTTCTAGATAATGGAACATTTTCTTATACTCATGGCGGTACTCAAATTCCCAGTACTGGAATTGCTACCGACACTTTCTTCTATAGACCCTATGATGGTAATGGTGTCTTAGGAAATACTACTACCGTTACCATACAAATTACGCACACAAACGACTGCCCAATCGTTGCAAGTGCAATAACAACTCAAACTGTTATGGAAGATGCTGCGGATTTAGATATTGATTTAGGTCCTGTTTTTACAGATGAAGAGTTGAATACGATAACGCTTACCGTTAGCAATACCAATACATCTTTACTAACAGCTACTTTAAACACCACTACCCTTACCTTAGATTTTGTAAACAATATGACTGGAAGTAGCACAATCATTCTGTATGCTTCAGATGGCGTATGTTCTACACTTGTCAGTTCTACTTTTATAGTTAATGTTGAACCACAAAACGACGCACCCGTTGGAACTCCTGATATTATAAATGTAAATGAAAATGAAACTGCAACCTCAACTACAATTTCTATCACCGTACTAGCCAATGACACCGACACTGAAGGTGATAACTTAACAGCTACTTTAGTACCGGGATCTGGGCCGTTTAATCATTCGGGTGGGGCTTTTAGTCTACAAAACAGCGGGACTTTTGTATACAACCACAATGGTTCGGAAACCACTACGGATACATTCAACTATACCCTTTCAGATTTATTATCAAGTACTATTGTTAGTGTTACAATTAACATAGCTGCCGTAAATGATTGCCCTGAAGTTGACACTCCATTTCCAGATATTACAGTAAATGAGGATGCAACTGATACGGTTATCAATTTAAGTCCAAATTTTTCGGATGCTGAAAATGATGCTTTATCCTTTTCATTCACCAATGCCGATACCTCTGTAGCAAACGTAACCTTAAATACAAGTACATTAACCATTCAGTATATTCCAGAACAAAATGGAACTACGACAGTAACTATTTCGGTAGATGATCTTAATGGATGTTCTACAGTACAGGATGTGTTTTTAGTTAATATAACAGCGGTAAATGATCCTCCAATAACCGTTACCGAAAATTTATCTGTGCTGGAAGGAGGTACTGTTACAGCTACCATTTTAGCTGCCTCATCTTTATTAGCAAATGATACCGATACCGAAAATAATGCGCTAGAAGCAATACTCACAACCCAAGCGATAAACGGAAATGTAGTGATTTCTTCAACAGGAACCTTCACCTATATCCACGATGGATCGGAAACAACCACCGATACATTTCAATATAGAGCAGCAGAAGTTGTATCAGGACTGGATGGGAATGTCATTTTGGTTAATATCGCAATCCAAGAAGTGAATGATTGTCCGATTTATACAGCCGTGGGTGGATTCCCAGCCGCCAATGAAGATGGGGCAGCATGGACTTGGAATTATGGAGCCGAAATCAGTGATGCAGATGGCAATGCGCCGATGTATACATTAACACATACAGCAACCAACCTACTTACAGCAGTTTTAGCAGCTAATGGAATTGTAACTTTTACCCCTAAGCTAAATCAATTTGGTACTACTACCATGACACTAAATGTAAACGATGGAAGAAATTGTGATATTGATATTGAAATTCCAGTTACAATAAATCCAATAAATGACTGCCCAACTCTTGAGAATCCAACTCCAGATGTATCAGCAAATGAAGATGATCCTGATTTTATTATTCCGTTGGCTGGCATATTTGCTGATGTAGACACTACACCTTTGAACTACATGACTTCTATTGGAAACAGCAGCTTAGTAGCTACAAGCATTACAGCAACAGCTTTGATTATTGACTTTTTACCAAACCAAAGCGGCTCAACGTTCATTAACTTAATAGCCTTAGATGGAGATATGAGCTGTACTGTTGATGACCTCTTTACAGTTAGTATTACGCCTGTAAATGATCCACCTATTGGTGTGGGAGAGGTCGTGAATTTAGCAAAAGGAGCAACATCGAGTGTATTGAATGACGGCGTAACGAATTCTGTTTTAGCAAATGATTCTGATCCAGAAGGGGACGCCATAACTGCAATATTAGTGACTGGTCCTGTGAACGGTACAATAAACTTGTTAACCAACGGAAACTTCACCTATACTCACGACAACAGTACTACTGTTACTGACAGCTTCACCTATACACCCCAAGACACATTTTTAAATATTGGAAATACAACCACTGTTACAATTTTCATCAATAATGTTCCAATAGGCGTTACCGAGACGATTGCATTATTTGAAGGTGGAACTGCAACTACCACCACTGCTGCTTCAACAAGTGTACTGTCAAATGACACCGATGTAGATACTGGCGATACTGCAATACTAACGGCAACCATTGGAACGAGTCCACTCTTTGGAACTTTAGCATTAAACGCTAACGGATCGTTTACCTATACCCATTTAGGATCTGAAGATTTCACCGATAGTTTTACCTATATTCCTTTCGACGGAAAAGGCTATGGCTTACCTACAGTTGTTTCTGTAACTATTACTCCAACAAATGACGCACCAGTTGCTTTTCCTGACAGTATAACCGTAGGCGTGGGACAAACGACTTCTATATTGACTGGCGGAATGAACAATGTATTGATGAATGATACAGATACAGATGCAGACCCATTAACTGCTGTTCTAGTTACAAATCCAACTTCTGGAACTTTAGTTCTAAACCCTGGAGGAACTTTCAGTTATATTCAAGGTGGCGTAATGAATGCTGGGGATAGTTTTACGTATAAAGCAAATGACGGAACACTAGACAGTAATATCGTGACAGTCAATATCACACTAACCTGTTCACCTTGCACAGAAAAAACAATAGAAGCTGGAAGCAATGGAGTACTCATAAGCTATCAAGGGTGTGATTGTAGAACCTACGATGTTTATGTACCCAAGGGTAGAATATTTATATTTTGTCACTTAGATGGTTCCGTTGCAATTGGAAGTGGAAGCTATACCGTTCTCAGCTCAAAAGTATGTAACTAATAATTATTGGCTTACAATAACATTTCCATGAAAATCAAAAGTATCTGAGGTCGACAATAAGGTTCCATTTTTGTATACGACACGCAATTTGAGTTGCCCATTGGGGTGAAAGTCTTCCCACTTACCATCTCGTTTGCCGCTAGTATCAAATTTTAAACGTTTACGAAGCTTACCATCTGAAAAATAAAAGAGATTTTCGCCTCCTAAAACTCCATTTGAAAATGAATTTTGCTCCTTCAAAATACCATTAGACCAGTAAACCATTCGTTTACCATTGAAGTTACCCTTGACATAATTAACAGATTCTTTCAATTGACCATTTTCGAAATAATATTCTTCTAAACCATTCAGAATTCCTTTATCAAAATAGGCGGTGTACTTTAACAATCCACCAGGATAGTATTGGGCATAGGAACCGTTATAAACTCCATCCAACAAGTAAAATTCTAAAGACAAGAGTTCTGTATCATTCTCGTATTGAAATACTCTACCAGAATATAGATCATCCTCTAGCAGATGAATTACTGGACTAGTATTTTCATCTATCGTTAGGTCACTAAGAGCAACTCCTTCTTCATAAGAACATCCAAACAAACAAATAGACACCAATACGTTACATAAAAAGACGGCCTTGTATTTTCTCATTTAGCAATAAATTATTAAGCTAATATATAATTAATTATTAGTATCGGAATACTCAGCTAAATCTCCACAGGAAGAGTCTGCATAGGGAAGGCTTGCCAACTGAAAATTATAGATTACCATGTCATCATCTGGAGACGAAGTCCCGTCTTCATTAGTTGCCGTTTCACGAATCAAAAGTGAACTTTCCGTTACTTGTTCGATTACTAAAGCAACTGATTCTTCCCAAGGTTCATTCTCAAAACGAACCTGAATAATACTGTAAGGAGTTTCAGTATTAGGTAACCAACGCCACTCCCCTTCTTCACTTGAGATTATCTGGTCTGATCCATCGTAATAAGCCAATAAATAAGTACCATAACCAGAAAATAATAAGCTAAGGCTTGATGGCTGTTGACAGTTTAAGTTAAATTCTTGAGTCTCCTGATCAAAGCATCGATCAGAAAATTCTTCTGCTAGAAGGAAGCACAAGCCATTGATATTGGCGTCTTCTTCTATATCCACAACAACACTTACCATTCTCCAATCTTGTTGAATTTTAATGTGATTACTATCATCAGGAGCATTGGGTTCTAATTTCTCTTCTTTATCACCGGTTAAGGAGATCACGGAATCAATTAAACAAGTCGCAGCAGTATCCGATTCCAATTGAATACCAAAAGAAATATCATTGCCACTAGCATCAATTACAATTTCTGATATTGTAGCAACTGATCCTTGAGTAGGAACAGTATTGATCGGCTCATAGTTTGGCCCCATAAGGACAATACGTTCTATTACTGCTTCTGTATCAGATTCTTTAAACACCAGATTGAATTTCCCTTTAAAAGTTTGGTGATTCAACTCAGAGGTACCAGCAGTTGTGTAGCTTATATTTAGTAAATAGGTGTTATTTTCAATGAATTCGATCTGAACTATATCGCAATTATTTGTTGCAGTAAACGTTTTATTTGAAATTGAATTGGAGGGTCTTCTTAGTTTCCATTTACCAACAAGATCAATTTCAACCGTTTCTTGTAACTCTCTTATCTCATCTAAACTTAGATGAGGATCTGCTCCAGATCCAGATCCGCAGGAAGTTAAAAATAAAGTAAATACGATTAAGTAAAGATTAAAAAGTTTCATAATGATTTATATATAGTAATACAAATATAAGAAACTTTAGAGCCAACTTATAGCATGGGATATATTTTAAATGTCGCAGATTAAAATAGAATTCTTTAAGGATTCTAATGGGTTTTCATTTTTCGGAATAAACTCTTGAGCAACTACTCCTTCATATCCAGTTTCGACAATTGCCTTCATTATAGCTGGGTAGAACAATTCTTGAGTATCATCAATTTCGTTTCTTCCTGGAACACCTGCAGTGTGATAATGCCCAAAATATTGATGGTGATCAGTTATCGTTCTTATGATATCACCTTCCGAAATTTGCATATGATAAATATCGTAGAGCAATTTGAAATTCGGTGAATCGAGTCGCTTGCAAAGCTCAATTCCCCAAGCAGAATTGTCACACATATAATCTGGGTGATCTACTTTGGAATTGAATAACTCCATTTGAATAACTACGCCTAGTTTTTCTGCTAAAGGAAGTATTTGCTGTAGACCTTTAACACAATTCTGCAAACCTGTTTCATCATCCACTCCTCTCTTATTTCCACTAAAACAAATGAGGTTGGTAAAACCCGCTTCTGCTACAAGTTTGATGTGCTTGGTGTAATTCTCAATTAACACCGGATGGTACTGAGGATCATTGAATCCTTCGGTCAGGCTTATTTCCGCACCATTACACATGGTCGAAACAAGGTTGTGTTTCTTTAATGTATCCCAACCGCTTGGTCCTATTAAATCAATTCCCATCAAACCAAATTCTTTTGCTACTTCACAAAGTTCTTCTAAACTAAGGTCTGGATAACACCACTGACATACGGAATGATTGATATTCCCTTTCAATTGATTAGAAACTTCTTGCGCTTGAAGCTTAGTAAATCCAGAGCCAATAAAAGCAGTAGTTGCTCCAACTGCAAGTGTTTTAATAAGATCGCGTCTTTGCATCTTGTTTTCATTTTTCATAGTGATTAAGATTTAGGGTTATAAATTTTAGCGCACATTCGAACGCATTACGATTGCATGTAGTAATTTTTGTGAGAATCGCTTGACAAAAACACCTAGTTTTTCTTTCTTGCCGAAGGATACTTCCCATTTTTTATTACGGATCGCTCGGATCATTTTTCTACAAAAGAAAGCTACTTCAAGCCCATTTTGTGTTCCAGGATCATCATGATTCAAGCGCTCTCCAGTTCCTGTTAAAGCATTGATTGTGACATTGGTTTGAACAAAGCCTGGACATATTAGCGTAACATCAACATTGTCTTTTTCATGTTCCATACGGAGTACATCAAAAAAACCGTGTAAAGCATGTTTAGCTCCACAATATCCTGATCGGAACGGAGAACCAAATTTCCCCATTACACTGGTCACTACTGCAAAATGACCCTTTTTACGTTCTATAAAATAAGGCAACAATGCTTTGGTTAATGCTACCGTTCCCATATAATTGATATCCATCAATTCTTGATATACTTCCATTTTTGTGTCCGCAATAAGGGATCGCTGACTCACACCTCCATTATTGATTAAGAGGTCAACGGAACCATAAACAGCAAGTGCTTTTTCAACATACTGTGCCATTGAATTAAAATTCTTTAAATCTAACGGTAAAACAGTAATGTTTTCTTGATGTTCACAAGAGTTTTTCACTTCTTGCAAAGCCTTTTCACGGCGTGCCGATAAAATGAGTAAAGCCCCTTCTTTTGCATATTGTTTTGCCAATTCAGCTCCAATTCCGGAAGATGCACCGGTAATCCATATCACATTTTTCTTCATCTACATTTTCCTACAGTTCCCATCCTTTACGATAGTTCCGACCAATAAACTGGTTCGCGTCTTTTAGGTTTGTTATTTTCATTTTAGCTCCATCCCACAGTAATTTTTTACGACCGTAATATTCCATATTCCTTCCACTTCCTTTTCGAAGCAAATAGCTGCGAATAGCAATATTACCCATCAAAACTGTTTCCGTAAGTGGCCCTGAATAATCGAAAGAAGAAGTCAGTGCTTTGTGTTCATCACTATTAAATCCTGCTTTTATGGCATCAATCCATTGTCTTTGATGCCCGAATTCTGGTTCTTTACTTTTTGGCTGATCAAAGGTTAAGGTTTCTTGTCCTTTTCTAAATAATTTTGGATATTGACCATATACTCCCGAACTAATAATTCCATGTTCTCCGATCATCAAGACACCGTTACCCCCGCCTGGCTCACCAATATCTTCGGTCGATGGAATTAAATCCGGATGCGCAGGACGTATCCCTCCATCGGTCCAAGTCATTACTAAAGGGGCTTGATTCTTTTCGGTTGCATCAAAATTAATAGTTACCGAAGATGAGGGTGGGCATCCTTCTGGCAAATGCTCTGCTACCCACATTTGTGTATAGACACTTCCAACACTACATTCTACTGCGGTTGGGTAATGCAACCCAAGTGCTCGAAAAGGAATGTCAATTAAATGACAACCCATATCGCCTAGTGCTCCAGTACCATATTCCCACCAGCCTCGCCAGTTGAACGGATGTAAGGAAGAACTATAAGGTGTTTCAGATGCTGGGCCTAACCATTGATCCCAAGCTAAGTTGCCTGGTTTGTTTTGTGGATCGGGTTGTGGTTTAGGAATTCCCTGTGGCCACACAGGTCTATTAGTCCATACTTTAACTTCAGAAACTTTTCCGATGAGTCCAGCATCAACCCATTCTTGAATTTTAACTTGTGCTGGATTCGAAGCTCCTTGGTTCCCCATCTGACTTACCATCTTACTTGCACGAGCAGTTTCGGTGAGTAAACGTGCTTCTTTAATATTGTGTGTTAGGGGTTTTTGAACGTACACATGTATCCCACGATTCATAGCCTCCATAGCAATTACACCGTGGGTATGATCAGGAGTCGATACTGTTATAGCATCAAGATCCTTTTCAGCATCTAGAAGTCTTCTAAAATCGGTGTAAAAATTTGCTTTTGGAAAATCTTTGATGGTATCTAAAACGCCATGGGTTCCGCTAGGATCTATGTCACATAAAGCAACAACACGTTCGCGCCCGTTAACTGAGGCATTGATAATATCACTTCTTCCTTTTCCTCCTACGCCAATTCCAGCAATGTTTAAGCGATCACTCGGAGCGAGATAACCCTGACCGCCAAGCACATGTCTTGGAACAATCATTATGGAGGAGGCAAGAAGCCCTTTTTTTAAGAAACTTCTTCTTGAACTTTGTTTGTTTTCTTCTGATTTCATAAGACTCGTTTAAAATCAAAAATTACAAAAAATAATCTAACGAATGGCTTTAGGGGGTTCTAAATTCTCCTGTCCAGTTTTCCTTTGCCTTTTTAAATAGTGCACGAATGTGAACGGGACGTTTCAATTCAAGATATTCGAGCTGTGTGGCTTGAAAAACGAGTTTCAAAAAATGATGCTCTTCATTCAAGAAAGAAACAGAAGACACCGAGTCGATGGGACTACCCGGTGCTAGGTTTGTAGTGTAGTCTTTTTGCGATGCCAAGGCTTGCTCATTAAACAAAACATCATTTTGTTCTTTTAAAACGCATTGGGCTTGTACGCGAACCTGAGTCAGTTTTTCTGGATTATAAAAAAGAATTTCTACGGATTCATTCTTATTTAAACTAGAAACTTTGCTCGAGCGAGCATCCGTATAAATAGTGAATTCCATTGAATCTGGATTATAACCTCGCAAAACAACGGTTCTTAATTCTGGTCGAGAGTTAGCAACAGTTCCTAAAACAAAAAAACGATAGGGGTGTTTTCTTTGTGTAAGAGCTAGTTGCCACTCTTCTTTGCAACGATCAAGTAAAGTATTCAACATTAGTTAGTCTTATGAAGTTCCAACCATGTTTTTGCTCGTAATTGGGCGTTTACTTCAATGTCTTTCCAAAATAAATTTACGTCTGCAAAATGGTAACTTTTAACAAATGAAAGTAAGAATCGTTTGGGAATTCGCGGTACAGTTGACCATATCAAACCATCAACAATTTCGATTCCAATCGCCATATCATAGATTTTACCATCAGAATTTAAAGTCCCTAAGTGTTCCGACCTCGAAGTTTTAGTCGTTTTGTCCCAAGTAATTGGATTAGTAGTAACACCACCTTTGTACCATTGTTCGTAGGCCTTAGGGTACTTCTTTTTCTTATACGTATTCCAACTTACAAAGCCGCCAATTGCTTCGGGCTGATACATTGGTTGTATGGAACCCAGTTCATTTTTTTTAACACGAACCCCTGGCAAATAAGCAGCTACCAATTGGTTTTGTAATTCTTTGTCGTCAAAAAAATCCTTAATCAATTCTTTCGCCATAATACTTCCCTGACTGTGACCAGCTATAATAATTCCATTGCCCTTATTGTAGTGCTCTAAATAGTATGCAAATGCTTTTGAAATATCTTGGTAAGCGATTTTCCATGATGCTGGACCTTCCAAATCATAGGGCTTAACATAGGTTTTATAATGAGATTGTCGATAAAAAGGAACATATATATTACCAGCCTTTGCCCAACTTGATGCTTGAAATTTCACCGACTTTGTAAGAACATTCTTTCGAATATCAACCCGATTAAAATCAGCATTCCAGGAGGAATCTTTTTTGTCAGTTAATAAGGTAGGATATACAAAAAAAACATCCACGTCACTTTGAGATGACTTACCCGTAATTGATATTAACTCTTCAGGATATTGACCTGGTAAAACCGCCCAGGAGTCGTTATTGTTGTAATCAGGTGCCTCTGGGATTGGTGTTTCAGAAAAAGGGAGTGTTTTATACATAGTCTTACAACTAAGCAGTAACATCAAAGCGAATAGAAGTGATATTTTAGTGCGCAATTTTTTTTTGTAAATATAGTGTTTTTGAGTTTTGTGTGTTTTATTAAAGATTTACTATTTGATTTGAAAATTAAAAACAGATAAATACCTTTTACAAAGGGCACGTACTCATTTTTTTCTAACTTTAAACTGTAAAAAAAAAAACATCATGAAAATCACATCTATTCTTTTAGCTAGCATATTAACTGCCTCTTTATTCGTTTCCTGTGAAACAAAACCTAAAAAAGAAAAGCACGCTGAAGTTTCTATTGAAATGAAAAAAGTCAACGATACCTTACTTCGAGCAACAATAACCACGATAACTGATAAGAATGGAGTTTTAAATGAAGAAGTTCAAGTAATTGAAGGAACTCCAGGAGAAGTAAAGGCAAAAGTAGAAGCACATAAAAGCACTGTTTTGCATGATAAGCCACATCAAATGCATCAAGAAACTGAAAAGAAACTTCAATTTTCTCTCGAAGCAAAGAGTGGAAGTACTGCAAGCGGAATGGTTTCTTTAACCGAGAAAGATGGTCAAGTTACACTAGAAGCACACATCAACGGATTGGACGCAGGCGTTCACGCCATTCATATTCACGAAAAAGCAGATTGTAGTTCAGCAGATGGAAAGTCAGCTGGCGGACACTGGAATCCAACATTCCAGCCACATGGTGCTTGGGGAGATACCGCAGGTTATCACCGTGGTGATATTGGTAACTTTACTGCCGACAGTAGCGGCCATGGCATGATTACGTTCAGTACAGATCAATGGTGTATTGGTTGTGATGATGCAGATAAAAACCTTGTAGGTAGAGCCATTATCGTTCACCAAGGAGCAGATGATCTAACGTCTCAGCCATCTGGGGCTGCAGGTGCGCGGGTAAGCTGTGCAGGTATCATTGAATAGTAATTATATTTTTTTGTAACAAAAACATTTTTTGTCCCACTAATTAGAATAAGAAGTTCATGCGTTTAAGTGAAAATGATTTTTTGGAGTTGCTCAAGGAGCATCAAAATATCATTCACAAAATCTGTCGCATATATACTTATGATGACGCAAGTCAGAAAGATCTCTTTCAAGAGATCAGTATTCAATTGTGGAAGTCATATCCAAGTTTCGAGGGTAAATCTAAGTTCACCACTTGGATGTATCGCGTTGGATTGAATACTGCAATAACACTTTATCGGAAAAACAAAAAAACAATCCTTGGGGAAGACTTGGCAATGCTTCCAGAATTAAAGGCTTATGAAGAATATGATGATACTAAAGAAATACAAATTCGATGGCTTTACGAAAAAATAGAAACTTTTTCTGAAATAGAAAAGGCGTTGATCTTACTGTATTTGGAAGATAAAAAATATATTGAGATCGCTGAAACCCTAGGAATATCAGAAGTAAATGCGCGCGTAAAGATTAGTAGGCTCAAGAGAAAATTAAAAACAATGCTGAAGTAATACAACTATGAATAAACTGGATGCATTAAAAAAAGAATGGAAAAATCAAAAGTTTGACTTACAACTATCGAAAGAAGAACTGTATGGATTGACTCAAAAGAAATCGATTTCTTCTATCAAGTGGATTTTCATATTCAGCTGTGTAGAATTCTTCGCCTATCTTTTATTTCCTTTTTTAATTCCCGATTATTTTGAAGCTTTTGAATATTACAGAAGTATTCATTTATATGAATTTTCAATAGTAATCAGTATTCTAGGATATGCGATACTTTCCTACTTCATGATCCAATTTTACTTAAATTATAATAAAATAAAAACCTCTGATTCCATTTCTATTTTGATAGAAACGATTATTAAATCTAGGAAATCAGTCAACAAATACATCCTCTATAACTTAGGCGTGTTTATTGTCTTTTTGACTGTTGTTTTGATCAATGCATTCCGTTATGATGAAAACTACATTCATCTGTTGAATCAAGATGTTGCGGGGCAAGGATCAATCATAAAAATGGTAGTAGTCATCATTATAATCATGATTTTAGTGCTGGCTGTACTCATTGGGTTTTACTACCTAGTCTATGGAAGGTATTTCTTTAAGCTTAAAAGGCATGTTCAAGAACTCAAACAAATTGAAGATTAAATAACTACCACTCCCTTTTCTTGTTCAGTGCTTCTTGTTCTTCAATTTCTTTGGAAGACAACACCTTTAAGAAGGAAGGATGTTGTTCAATAGAATGTTCTATTTTCTCTAAGATGGATTCAACAGAGTCATTCTCATAATCGATTTCAAGTGGTTCTTTAATGACCATAGATTGTAGAATACCTTTTTTCTTTATCATAAGTCCCTTCTTATCAAACGATCTTCTGAAGCCATCAATGACTATTGGCACTACTATGGGTTTATATTTCTTGATAATGAATGCAGTTCCTTTACGCATCGGTCTGAAAGGCTTCGTTGTTCCTTGCGGAAAAGTAATTACCCATCCATCGTCCAGTGCCTTCCCTATATTGGAGATATCGCTGAATTTAACCTGCCGGTTGACATCTTTACCAGACTCACGCCACGTTCGCTCTATTGAAACAGAACCCGCATAGGCTAAAATTTTAGGCAAAAGTCCGTCACTCATGGTCTCTTTTGCGGCAACATAATAAATATTCAATTTCGGATTCCATAGGTATCCCACATTCTTAATACTATCGAGGCGACCGCTTAAGCTTGCGTTAAACACATGAAACATTGCAACCACATCAGCGTAATACGTTTGATGATTGGATACAAAGAGGACTTTTTGACCAGGTAAATTTTTAATGATTTCTGATCCTTCAATATGCAACTGATTGAAACCTCTGTACCTACGATGAGACATTATGCCTAGGTAACGGATCAACATTTTTTTCAAGAAAAGTATATGCCCGAAAGGGTTTCTTTTTAATATTCCCATAATCTAATAATCTCGTAAATATAACATTATTCTTTCAGTGCAATCAGAATCAATTCTTTCATTTCTGCAAGAATTGTGGCTGTAGCTCCCCATACTTGAACATTTTCAAACACATACATAGGAACATTAATTTCGCCTACATAAGATGTTGAAACGATTCCTTTGGTTTCATTTTTAGCATCTAGAAGTTTTGAGAGAGGGATCTCAATGATCTTCTCAACTTCTTTAATTTCTTTCACAAAAGCGGGTTTACTACTTACAAAACCCACGAAGGGATACACGGTAAAATTACTCGGAGGGATATAAAACTTTGACAACTCCCTAATCTTTTTCACGTCAGAAGGCTCAACGCCAACTTCTTCTTGAGTTTCACGAAGGGCAGTGTCCCAGAACGTTTTATCTTCGAAATCTCTCTTTCCTCCTGGAAAACTAATTTGACCAGAATGAACACCCGAATAGACCACCCGTTCAATTAAAACAAAATTTGTAATCCCATTTCTATCGGGATAAAACAGAATTAAAACAGCAGCTTTTTTAGTTTCATTCTCATTCAAAGGCTTTTCCATTATTTCTTGTAATCTGAACAATGGTGCCATTTTTTTTTGCGCAACAATACCGGGTAAAGGTAAATCTATTACTTTTGGAAGAAGCGATTCAAATTTTGTAAACAGCATAGGGTAATGAGAAAATTAAGTATTTTAAGTATAGTACTGATGATAATGGTAAGCTGTACTGAGCCTCCTAAAAAAATAAAAAGTACTACAAAAAAAGCTGAACCCAAACAGAAAGTTGTAAAAAAAGAACTTCTCCTTGAAGAACCCGCCCTTTACTTGGACGAAAAAACGGCTATTCCATTTCTATTTGAGTACCAAAAGAAGAACAAAGAAAATAAGGTAAGAATCAGTACAATCTATGGAGATATTGATCTAATCTTGTTCGACAATACGCCCTACCACAGGGCAAACTTTATTTACTTAACAAAGTTGGGTTACTTTAATGATACTTTTTTTCATCGCGTTGTTCCTGACTTTGTCATCCAAGGAGGAAATTCAGATCACCCAAAAACATGGCGAAAAAGAAGGAAAATAGGACGTTATCTCTTACCTCAAGACAATGATAAAGGCCATAAACACGATCGAGGTGTTATTTCCATACCCAGTAGCGAAGAAGATAATCCACACAAGTTAGCATCTCCATTCGAGTTTTTTATAGTTCAACAAAAAGGCGGTGCTTACCATTTAGACAAAGACTTTACCCCATTTGGCAAAGTCATTAGTGGGATGGATGTCGTTGATAAAATATGCGCACAACCGATTGATGGAAGAGAGAATCCAATAGAAAACATTAAAATGAAAGTCAAAATAATCAACTAATATCATTATTTCTTATTATCTTTAAATAATCATAAAAATAACACATAATGACACTCACCCAACTCAAGTACATGATAGCAGTAGCAGAAGCGGGGAACTTTACCCTTGCTGCAGAGAAATCTTTTGTTACACAGCCTACACTCAGTATGCAAATACAAAAACTAGAAGACGAACTTGGAGTCCAAATCTTTAACAGAACAAAGAAACCCATACGTCTAACTAAAGTAGGATCAGAAATTCTTATTCAAGCTCGTAAAATCATATCAGAATCCAAGCGCATGGAGGATGTTGTTGCACAAGAGAAGGGGTTTATTGGAGGCTCATTTAGTTTAGGCATAATCCCAACAGTAATGCCTACCCTACTCCCCATGTTTCTTAATACGTTTTTAAAAGCCTACCCAAAAGTCAACCTAAAGATTGAAGAACTCACAACAGAAAGCATTATTGAACGCCTTGCAGATGGGAAATTGGATGCTGGAATTGCAGCCACTCCCCTTAAACACGAAACGATAATTGAACGACCGTTATACTACGAACCATTTGTAGCGTATATCCCTGAAAATCATCGCTTATCGGGAAGTAATGAAATTAATGTCGAGGATCTAGAAAATGAGAATGTATTGTTACTAGAAGACGGACACTGCTTCAAAAATCAAGTTCTATCTATGTGCACCATTGCAAAAAGTGGGAGAAACAAACAGTTCAACCTAAAGAGTGGTAGTTTTGAAACCCTTGTCAATTTGGCAAACGAAGGCTTAGGAATGACACTAGTTCCTTTTTTAAATGCATTGAATCTTTCTGAAAAAAACACAAAAAACGTGATTCACTTTCCAGCTCCCTCCCCAGCTCGTGAGATTAGCATCATTTATCCCAAGAGTCAACTGAAGCTCCAGATCATCGAAGCTCTGAAGAATAGTATTAGTGGCGTTGTTCGAGGTGCAATTGCATTTGACGAGGTACAAATAATTGCTCCCTAAGCTACTGGATCAATTCTAAATGCGGATTTTGGATTAAAAAAACACAATACCATCGCTTCAAACGGATCAAATCTCTCTCATTTAGATCTCTGCAAGCTTTTTCATATTCTTTTGAAAATAATTCATTATCGAAACTAACCTTACTCAAAACCGTAGTGTAGTACTTATAATTGCTCATAATTCTCAGATTTGATTTCTCTAATGTAGCTGCGTTTTTTAAAAATAAATGTTGGGGAAATGTTAAAATTACTACTATGTATTGCATAGTATTATTTTAAAGACATATATTTGCATAGTAAACAACTAAGAATATCATGCGTCAAACAAAAAAATAATGAACACCTACACCTAGAAAAGTTATGAACATTGAAAACACCAAAGCACAAATGCGAAAAGGTGTCCTGGAATTTTGTATCCTCAAAATTCTTAGCACCAAAGACAAGTATTCTTTCGAAATCATAGAAACCCTAAAGAAATCGAAAATGCTTGTAGTTGAAGGAACTCTATATCCTCTATTGACTCGACTGAAAAACGGAGGCTTATTGGAATACCGCTGGGAAGAGTCAACATCTGGCCCGCCAAGAAAATACTACTCCATAACCGAAATAGGAAAAAAATTCCTCGAGGAACTCCATTCCTCTTGGAGTGACCTAAACAAAGCCGTTACTGCATTAACCAAAAAATCTTAACCATGAACACTACTGTTACAATACATTTAGCACACACGTTATTTCATATTGATAGCGATGCCTATGCACTTTTAAAAAATTACTTAAACAAACTAGAAAAAAGTTTTGCGCAAACCGAAGGAAAACAAGAAATCTTAGAAGATATTGAAGTTCGGATTGCAGAGTTGTTTTCACAATACACTATACGAGACGGCTATGTTATTTCAGAAAAAAACGTGAACGACGTAATTGAAATACTAGGCGCTCCAGAAGATATTAGCGAAGAGGAAACACAAGAGGAAAGCACAAAATCAAATGCTCAAAAGAAGCTATATCGAGACACAGACGAACGAATTGTTGGCGGAGTTGCTAGCGGACTTGGGCACTACTTTGGAATTGATCGGGTTTGGATTCGACTGATACTTGTCATCCTTGTACTCTCTTCAATTGGAGGTGTAGTATTTGTTTACATCTTATTATGGGCTCTTATTCCTGAAGCAAAAACTACTTCCGAAAAATTAAGAATGAGAGGAGAGCCAGTGAATATATCGAACATTGAAAAAAAAATAAAAGAGGGTTTAGATGATGTCACCCAAAAAGTGAAAAGTGTAGATTATTCAAAAGTAGGTGATGACTTAAAAAAAAAGTCCATAAAGTTTTCGGAAATGCTTGAAAAATTAATTCTGCTCTTAGTTAGCATCGCCAGTAAAATCATTGGATTTTTTATGATCCTTTTTTCAACCATCATACTGATTGGGTTACTTTTCAGTGTAGCGATTTTCGGATTTATAAGCTCCATTGAAATTCCGCATGAGATTATATTCTTAACCATGAATACGGATCTTCCGCTATGGGCGTTCTCCTTACTTTTACTTTTTGGAGTAGGAATTCCATTTACCTTTATTTTTGTTTTAGGACTTCGACTACTTACTTCAAAACGGAAATTGATGAATAATTCAACCAAGTACACCTTAGGAGTAATATGGATTACAACGCTACTACTGATCTCTTTTACCATAGCTCGAGAATTTAGATCCAATGCTTTTACAGCACGAACAACTCAAAACGAGCTTATCGATATTGACACAAAAGACACTTTGCGAATTCGACTGAATACAGTGCAATATGACGATGAAATACTGATTTTTAACGCAACACATTTAATCTATAACGAAGATGATGAACTGAATTTACTTTTGGATGAAATCCGTTTAAACATAACACAAAGTAAAGACAATAGTACACAACTTAGAATCGATAAAAAGGCAAAAGGAAGAAACCAAAAAAGAGCCAGAGAGAATGCAAATGCAATTTCTTATCCATTTGAATATTACAATAAAAGTTTGCTGCTCGACAGCCAATGGCTCGCTTCAATTGCTCAAGCAAGAAACGAACAACAAGTACGATTGAATTTAGAAGTTGCGGAAGGGCAGTACCTGTATATCGATAGAGACTTCAGTTCTTTGATGTATCGAGGAATTAAAAATGATCAGGATTTTTCGCGTAGAAAAATAGCGGGTCATTTATGGAAAATGGAAAACGGTACGCTTATTTGTCAAGATTGCACCTCAATAAGTGGTAACATCGATATTGACAACGATCGTTTACGCATCAAAGTTTCTGATGACGAAGCTGATTTTGAGCTAAGCATCGACGAAGACGGACTACAAATAAAAACTTCGGACAACTAACTTACTCAATTACAAGGGGTGAGATCGTCTTTAAAAAAGGAGCCTGATATGATCGAGAAATACTTGTCAGAAAGCGGATAAGTATTATATTTGCATACCGAATTTTTCGGGGTGTAGCGTAGCCCGGTCATCGCGCCTGCTTTGGGAGCAGGAGGTCGCAGGTTCGAATCCTGCCACCCCGACTAAAAAAGCTCATTTATTGAGCTTTTTTTGTTTACAATTGCCACGGGATGTGGCGCAGCTTGGTAGCGCACACGCCTGGGGGGCGTGGGGTCGCAGGTTCAAATCCTGTCATCCCGACAAAACCATCTGATCTTTCAGGTGGTTTTTTACTTTAAAACAGACATACTTTAATCATTCCCCAAAAGAGTACTTGTTTTTAAACCATGCATCTTTGTGTGTCCTGTAATTATTCGTATTTTTAAAAAATCTAAAATTACTTCATGAAAAAGTTTACATTCTCAATCGTTTTATGCTCGTTATTCTTCAGTAGTTGTGCACAAGACCACGGACCAAAAATTCAAGATGAATTAGGTCCAAAGTATATATACGAAACTGTAGTCGACGGTATTGATATTCCATGGGGTATGACCTTCATCTCAGAAACGGAAATGTTAGTCACCGAGAAGTCAGGAATTCTTTATCATGTTTTGGATGGTGTTAAATCAGAAATATCAGGACTTCCCGAAATTTATGTTCGTGGACAGGGTGGTCTTTTAGATATTACAATTGCACCTGATTTTGAAACTTCAAAAGTAATTTTCTTTACTGCTAGTTCAAGTGACGGTGAAGCGGCTGGAGGTCACACGGCACTTTACAGAGCAGAATTAGAAGGAACATCATTGCAGAAATTAAAACAACTATATAAAGGTGAAGGGAACACTAAAAAGGGGCAACATTGGGGTTCAAGAATAAGTTTTGATGCCGAAGGGCATCTTTACTTTTCGATTGGAGATCGAGGTAATCGTGAAGTAAACCCGCAAGACACGACCCGTGATGGAGGTAAAATTTATCGCCTAAATCAAGATGGGAGTATCCCAACCGACAATCCGTTTTACTACGAAAAAGGGAGCAAACAAGCCATATACTCATACGGACATCGGAATCCACAAGGAATGCTTACACACCCAGTAACAGGTGCTATTTGGGTACATGAACATGGCCCCAGAGGTGGAGATGAAATCAATGTAATTGGCGCTGGAAAAAATTATGGATGGCCAACAATTACCTATGGCATCAATTATAGCGGAACGCCCATAACGAGCGATACAGATCTTCCTGGTTTAGAACAACCGCTTTACTATTGGCTTCCATCGATTGCTCCATCTGGTATGGCGTTTTCAACTTCAGACAATTACCCAAAATGGAAAGGGAATTTATTAGTTGGTTCTTTGAAATTTGAATACCTCGAACGTTTGGTTATAGAAGACAATAAAGTAAAAGAGCGCCATAAAGTGTTGGAAGGTGTTGGCAGAATAAGAAACATAAAGCAAGGACCAGATGGTTTGTTATATCTTGGCGTAGAAGGAAAAGGTATCTTGAAAATAATCCCTCAACCCCCATTAAACTAGGTATTCTATGAAATATTTACTATCAGTATACTGTATTGGTGTTTTTAGTTTTTTAAGCTATATGCAACAAGAAAAACCGCTGAAGCAAAGTATTCTAGATGGAGAAGAAATCTATCAAGACTTTTGCCTTCAATGCCATTTAGATAACGGAAAAGGAGTTGAGAACGCATTCCCTCCTCTAGCAAAATCAGATTATTTACAGAATAATATCGAGGCAAGTATTCGAGGAGTAAAATACGGACTACGCGGAGAAATCACTGTAAACGGGAAAACGTACAACGGCGTAATGGTTAACCAAGGATTAGACGAAGAAGAAATTGCAGATGTAATGAACTATATCCTAAACAGCTGGGGCAATAAGACAGAAGGTCAAATCACGGTTGCTCAAGTTTTAGAAGTTCAAAAACAATAGTATGGCTTTAAAAGATATTTTGAATTCCTTTAAACGTAAAAACAAATCCTATACGATATCGTATATCGCAATTGCATTTCTTTTTACAATTTGGATTCTTTTTTTAGACTCCAACTCGTGGCTAACACAAAGAGAATTAGATTCAGAAATCGAAAAGCTAGAACAACAAAAAAATAAGTTACGAAAAGCAATAATAAAAGATCAGTATACGATTGATCAGCTTGAAAATTTAGATAGTTTAGAACGTTTTGCACGAGAGCATTATGGTCATAAAAAAGACAATGAAACTCTTTTTTTAATTGATACTGACAGTATCAAATAGAAAGATGTAATGTTAAATTTTTGTTCTAAAAAATTAACTTTCAAGTGGAGATAAATAGTTGTATTTTTAATCCCTAAATCAAAAAAAATGGGTAAAATTATTGCAATAGCCAATCAAAAAGGTGGAGTCGGAAAAACAACGACTTCAGTAAACCTTGCAGCAGCCCTTGGAATCCTTGAAAAAAAGATTCTATTAATTGATGCAGATCCTCAGGCCAATGCAACTTCCGGTTTAGGAATTGATGTTGATAAACAAGAAAGAGGAACCTACGAATTACTCGAACACACCGCTAAGGTTGAAGATGTTATCATTAAAACGGAATCTCCAAATTTAGATTTAATTCCCTCCCACATTGATTTAGTAGCAATTGAAATAGAATTGGTTGACAAACACGAGCGAGAATATATGCTGCGTAAAGCCTTAGAAAGCATAAAGGACCAATACGATTATATTTTTATTGACTGTGCTCCTTCTTTAGGTCTCATTACACTGAATGCACTTTCTGCAGCAGATTCAGTTCTCATTCCGATTCAGTGTGAATACTTTGCACTTGAGGGATTGGGAAAATTATTGAATACCATAAAAAGCATCCAAAAAATACACAACAAGGATCTCGATATAGAGGGCTTATTACTCACCATGTATGATTCCCGATTGAGACTTTCTAATCAAGTTGTTGAAGAAGTGAAAAAACATTTTGGTAAAATGGTATTTAAATCCATCATCCAAAGAAACATTCGCCTGAGTGAAGCTCCAAGTTTTGGAGAAAACATAATTC
>Ga0075467_10000346_pt1 | contig 35646 bp, 29 predicted proteins | sample DEB08_DNA_9_FD_75067 | JGI IMG/M metagenome (GOLD analysis project Ga0075467, IMG submission 75067) | Aqueous microbial communities from the Delaware River and Bay under freshwater to marine salinity gradient to study organic matter... | ecosystem: Environmental > Aquatic > Marine > Coastal ... | reverse complement strand
TTTAATGGAAGCAAAAGTGCTTTTGTAGCGCACATAAGGACCGAATCGCCCAAGGTTGGCTTCAATTTTTTCGCCTTTATACTCGCCCAAAGTGCGAGGAAGCTTAAACAGTTCTAGTGCTTCTTCTAGGCTAATGGTGTCGATGCTCTGACCTTTGCGTAAACTCGCAAAGCGTGGTTTTTCCTCATCTTCAGTGTTGCCAATCTGAATCATGGGGCCGTAGCGACCAATTCTAGCGATAATGGGTTTGCCGCTTTTGGGGTCTTCGCCTAAGGATCTTTCTCCTGTGGCACGATCCGAATTTTCTTCCACTTCTTTGAGATGCGGATGGAATTCGCTGTAAAAACGTCCCAGCATTTCGGTCCATACTTCTTGGCCCTGAGCAATTTGGTCAAACTGCTCTTCCACGGAAGCGGTGAAGTTGAAATCTAAAATATCATTAAAATGCTCGGTTAAGAAACCGTTTACCACCACCCCAATATCGGTAGGGATTAATTTATTTTTATCGGCACCAGTGGTTTCGCTTAACTTTTCTTCTTGCAAGCCATCTTCGGCGAGAATCAATTGCAGGTAGTCGCGCTTTGTGCCGGTTAGTTCTGATTTTTCAACGTATTCACGTTTGATGATAGTGCTAATGGTAGGCGCATAAGTAGAAGGACGACCAATGCCAAGTTCTTCGAGTTTCTTAACTAAACTTGCTTCCGTAAATCGGGCGGGGTGTTTGGTAAAGCGCTGGGTAGCGATAATGCTGTTGCGACTTAGGTTTTCACCTTTTTTGCAAGCGGGTAACATCGATGAATCTTCATCGGTATCTTCATCATCATTCCCTTCTAGATAAACTTTTAGGAAACCCTCGAACTTGATTACTTCACCACGTGCTACAAATTCATGCTGCTCGGTAGGGGTTTCAATGCGGAAAACGGTACGCTCTAATTCGGCATCGCTCATTTGCGAAGCAAGGGTGCGTTTCCATATTAAATCGTAAAGGCGCTTTTGCTGATCCGTAGTACCCGCTTTTGAGCGTCCCATATTGGTAGGGCGAATGGCCTCATGCGCTTCTTGGGCGCCTTTGCTTTTGGTGTTGAACTTGCGTGTTTTGGCATAATCGGCGCCGTAGCTGCTGGTAATTTCTGCAGAAGCTTCTGCTAAGGCATCATCCGAAAGGTTCAGTGAGTCGGTACGCATATAGGTGATTAAACCCGCTTCGTAAAGTTTTTGGGCCACCGACATGGTTTGGCTTACGCCGAAATATAATTTTCTAGCCGCTTCTTGTTGCAGGGTAGAAGTGGTGAATGGCGCAGCGGGCGATTTCTTGGCTGGCTTAGTTTCAACCGATGCAATATTAAACTGGTGACTTTCGCAGGCTTTTAAAAATTCGCGTGCTTCGGCTTCAGTTTTAAAGCGTTTGTTTAGCTCAGCTTTGAAGGTTTTGCCATTGGAGTTGGTAAATTCCGCTACTACTTTAAAGTAGGCTTCGGCTTCGAAATTGCGGATTTCCATTTCTCTTTCCACAATTAAGCGCACCGAAACAGATTGTACCCTTCCGGCAGATAAGCCCGCTTTTACCTTTTTCCAAAGGATTGGTGAAAGCTCGAAACCCACCAAACGATCTAAAATTCGTCGTGCTTGCTGTGCATTTACCAAATCGATGTTGATATTGCGCGGATTAGAAATAGCGCGATCGATGGCTTTTTTGGTGATTTCCGAAAAAGTAATGCGATTGGTTTTAGTCGGAATAAGTTCTAAAGCTTCGTAAAGGTGCCAGGCAATGGCTTCTCCTTCACGATCCTCATCCGAAGCCAACCAAACCATTTCGGCATCTTTACTTAATTTCTTTAATTTTTTTACAACTTCCTTCTTATCGCTGCTTACGGCGTAGTTTGGGGCGAAGTTGTTGGCGACATCTACGCCCATGTCTTTCTGCACGAGATCGCGTATATGACCAAAGCTCGATTCTACTTGAAAGTCCTTTCCTAGTATCTTTTCAATCGTTTTTGCTTTGGCGGGTGACTCTACAATCACTAAATTTTTAGGCATGCCTCTGGGTTTATTTGCGGTGTAATCTGGGCACAAATTAAATCAATACTTTTTTGAAATGCTTTATCTTCTCATTTTCAATGCATTCTTATTCTCTGTCAAACTGGCATAATGGACTCTAATTTGTACCTTTGGAGCCCTTAAAACAAAAGAATGAAAGAAGCTGCCCTAGAAGGTAAAACCATGGACGAGAGTATTCAAGGTACGGCCTTGATGCATGAAGGTGAGCGTGGCTCGAGAAAGTTATACATCGAAAGTTACGGTTGCCAAATGAATTTTTCAGACAGCGAAATTGTTGCTTCGATTTTAGCAAAAGAGGGTTTTGGGACCACTAGAAATGTTGAAGAAGCCGATTTAGTACTCCTAAATACCTGTTCGATTAGAGATAAAGCGGAGCAAACCGTGCGCAATAGACTCAGCAGTTTAAATCAATTGAAGCAGTCGCGACCAGAAATGAAAATTGGCGTTTTGGGTTGTATGGCCGAACGCTTAAAGGATAAATTTTTAGACGAAGAGAAATTGGTCGACTTAGTGGTTGGCCCCGATGCTTATCGCGATTTACCCAATTTGCTCGAAAAAGTGGAAGGGGGAAGAAAAGCGGTAAACGTCATTCTCTCCAAAGAAGAAACCTACGCTGATGTAAGTCCGGTGCGCATCGATTCCAATGGGGTATCGGCATTTGTTTCCATTACCCGTGGCTGCGATAATATGTGCACCTTTTGTGTAGTGCCCTTTACTCGCGGTAGAGAACGCAGCCGTAATCCAGAAACCATTCTTGCGGAAGCAAAAGATTTACAAGCCCGCGGCTACAAGGAGATTACGCTTTTAGGCCAGAATGTAGATAGCTACTTATGGTACGGCGGCGGTTTGAAAAAAGATTTTGAGAAAGCCAGTGAAATAGCGCAGGCGTCATCTGTTGATTTTGCGCAATTATTGGCGAAAGTAGCCGAAGCGGTGCCGGGAATTCGCATTCGTTTCAGTACAAGTAACCCTCAGGATATGTCGGATGATGTGCTGCATAGTATTGCGAAATACCCCAATATTTGTAATTATATCCATTTGCCAGTTCAGTCGGGCAGCAGTCGTATTTTAAAAGAAATGAATCGTGGACACAATCGCGAGGAATACATCGCTTTAATTGATCGTATTCGTAAGATTATCCCCGATTGTGGTATTAGTCAGGATATGATTGCTGGTTTCCCAACCGAAACGGAAGAGGATCATCAAGAAACCCTGAGTTTAATGGATATCGTACGTTACGATTACGGTTATATGTTTTATTATTCTGAACGTCCCAATACTTTTGCCGCGCGTAAAATGGTGGATGATGTTCCCATGGAAATTAAAAAACGTCGCTTAACTGAGATTATCGCTTCACAGCGCAAGCATAGTTTGGAACGTAATCAGGCACACGTTGGGAAAATTCAGGAAATCCTAATTGAGGGCGATTCGAAGAAAAGCGATCAAGAATGGAAAGGACGGAACGATCAAAATGCCATGGTGGTTTTCGCGAAAACAGGAAACGAAAAGAAAGGAGATTTCGTTAAGGTTCTAATTAAGGATTGCAACACCGCCACCCTTTTTGGAGAAATCGTAAGTGAAGATTAATGAGATTTAACTTGAGTATTTTTTTTATCGCCTTTTGGAGCCTTAATCTGTCGGCGCAGGAATTAGTAGATGGACGCTGGGTAGACGATAACTTGCAGTTTATTGTTCTCGAGCAATACCTTAAGGATAAGGGAGAAATTTACATCTGCCTAAGCGATAGTGCGGGTGAAGTTTGCATAGAAAACTTGGTTTCGGGTTATGAATTAAAAGTTTTTGATGCGCAGAATAAATTGCTTTGGGAAGGCTTTGCTAGTGGTCGTCGCAAAGGGGTAAAACTTCCGCAGGCTTATCCACAAGCGCGTTATGTGGCCCTCAAGGCTTTTAAACCTTGGGTAGTAAATAGGAGAACTGGAAATAAAATCCATCAGGCGAAAGCCATAGAATTAAAATATACTTTGCCTTGAATAGTCTTACAGAAATAAAACAGCGATTTGGGATTATTGGAAATTCTCCGGGTTTGGAAAGGGCTTTGAATAAGGCCATGCAAGTGGCGGGAACCGATATTTCCGTTTTGGTTTCGGGAGAAAGTGGGGTAGGGAAAGAATCTATTCCGCGCATTATTCATTCGCAAAGCCATCGCAAACACAATAAATATATTGCCGTAAACTGCGGGGCCATTCCCGAGGGAACCATCGATAGTGAGCTATTTGGTCATGAAAAGGGTTCTTTTACAGGGGCAACTGCTGCTCGGAAAGGCTATTTCGAAGAAGCGGACGGCGGCACCATTTTTTTAGATGAAGTAGGTGAATTACCGCTTTCTACCCAAGTGCGTTTACTGCGCGTTTTGGAGACGGGCGAGTTTATTAAAGTGGGAAGCTCACAACTCTTAAAAACGGATGTGCGTATTGTAGCGGCTACCAATGTAGAGTTGATGACGGCCATTCAAAAAGGCAAATTCCGTGAAGATTTATATTATCGCTTAAATACCGTCGAAATCCATCTGCCCGCTTTGCGGGAGCGAAAAGAGGATATTCATTTGATCTTTAGAAAATTCGCAGCCGACTTTGCCGATAAATACCACGTGCCTCCCGTGCGCTTGGATCGCGATGCGGTAGAAGTTTTAAGTGCTTATTATTGGCCGGGAAATATTCGTCAACTGCGTAATTTGTCGGAGCAACTTTCGGTGGTAGAGCGTGAAAAAGAAATAAATGGCAATGTGCTGATGCAATATTTGCCCGATTCAGGAAGAGGTGGTGTTCCCGCTTTGTATAAGAAGGATGAAGCGACCGCAAGCGGTGACTTTAGCAATGAGCGAGAGATTCTTTACAAGATTCTATTTGACATGCGAAAGGACATTGCCGATTTAAAGAAGTTAACGGGCGAGCTAATGACCAATGAGGAAATTAGTGAGGAGTGGAAAAGCGACAACCATTCTTTAATTAACAGAATTTACCAAGAAGATCTAGGGGTTGAGCGCAGTGAGTCCATGATGCCTCTGCGAAAGTCGAGTCCTAGTATGCCGGTGTATGAAGATGATGACACCACTTTGCAAAGCACTTATGATGCCCAACATGAAACGGTTGAAGATAGTCCCATTACCTTGCAAGAGAAGGAGTTGGAGATGATTAAAAGAGCGTTGGATCGCAATAATAACAAGCGTAAAGATGCCGCTAAGGAATTAGGAATATCGGAGCGTACTCTTTATCGAAAAATTAAGCAGTATAATTTATGATGCCGCAAAAATTAAACAAGCTCCTTTCTGCATTAATCCTCCTGTGGGGCTTAACGGCCTGCAGCGGTGGTTATAGTTTTACTGGAGGTGATGTAGGCGATGCAAAAACGGTGCGAATTGATTTCTTTCCCAATAACGCAGAACTTATTAAACCCCAGCTAAGCCAGATTTTTACAGAGAAACTACGCGATATATTTGTGCAGCAAACTCCTTTGGCGTTAGTGAATAAGGGCGGCGATATGCTTTTTGAAGGTTCGATAATTCGCTACTCCATTGATCCGATTAATGCCCAAGCCTCAGACATTGGTGCGGTGGCGCAAAACCGCTTAACGGTGGAGGTAAATGTACTTTTTACGAATACGAAAGATGAGAAGGCTAGCTTTGAGAAAAAGTTTTCTAGATTCGTGGACTTTGACTCCAATGCGGATATCAACCAAATTGAAAGTGATTTGCACGATCAAGTTTGTCAAGAATTATCGGAGAATATTTTAAACTCGGCTATCGGAAACTGGTAAAATTTGAAGACGGAAGTATTTTTAAATCTGCTGGAAGACCCTAAAAGCGTACAAAAAATAGGGGTAGATGAGCTCAGAGAGCTGGCCCTTACTTATCCGTATAGTCAGGTAATTCAGCTGCTATACGGCATCCGTCTGCGCTATTCTTCCGAACATCTTTTTAATCAGCAATTAGGAAAGGCTGCGGCCTTAAGTAACGATCGTTCGGTGCTTTTCGAGCTTTTTGAGGATAAGCCCAAAGTGAAAGCAAGCGCCAATCCATTAGGGTACAATGATATTGTTGAAGTAGAAAAAGCGGAACAAAAGCCTAGTTTAAACAAACACGAAGAGGAACTTCCGAGCGAAAAGCGAATTATAAGTGCTTCCGAGTTTTCCACTTCGGTAGATGATCATTCAAATGATATAAAGGATCAGGGAACCGAGAATCCGCATCCTCCAATCGCGAAAGTTCTTCTGGTTCCTTCTGTTCCAATTCCCTCTCCTCCTAAAAAGAAGCTGGAATTTTTAGATGCTAAGCCTGAGGGTTTAGAAAATCTCAGTCCCCAAGAAAGGGTGAAAGCTATTTTAGAGCGTAATCGTCAGCTTCGTCAGCAATTTGAAGAGCAGAAGAATGCAGGGCAAAAGGAAGAAAAATTATTTTCCGCACTTACGGATCAGGTAGTGGAAGAGATAGCTCCTGAAGAACCTAAGCCGGAAGTAAAAGAAAGTACAGGGCCTGCGGCTCCTTCAAATGATGAAAAGAATGCAGTTAAAGAGTCGGCTGAAGAAAGCCGAGCACAGGAAAATCCTCTTGATGTAGAAGCAGAAGCAGAAAATATTGGGACTCGATTTACGGATCGGCGAGAAGAGAAAAACCAAATTGAATCGGAAGAAATTTCCAATTCAATGGAAAGTAGCAAGGAAGCTGGTTTAGAAAGAGAGCAAAAAGCGGAAGAATTTGGTCATAATGAAGATCTGCCCATCGATATTAGTGATTTAATTCGGCGTAGATATCACTCACGTTTGGAAGTTCAGGCGGATGAAGAGCAAGTTTCAGAAGCACAAAATGAGCTTGAAAGTACTACTGTTGAAGAGCAAGTAAGTGCTTTGGAAGGACCAATATCAGAGGTCTCATCTAGCGAAAGCGAGAGAGTAGAAAAGCAAGAAACGGCATCTGCTGAAGAACAAAGTGATTTAGGAATGTCGCTTCGTATTCGAGGAATCAGGGCCCGTTTAGAACGCCTCAAACAAGAGGAAGCGCTGAGTGAGGAAGAAATGGAAGCTTTAATGGAAGAGCATCAGAAATTAGAGGAATTACTCAATTTCTTGCCCGCCGATGATGAGCACGTTTTTGAAGTGGAGGTTTCCGCTGAAAAGGATGAAGATAAAGTAGATTCGGAGCAAAGATATGCTGTATTGGCGGCGGATAGTTCTCAGCACGCATCTAGCGAAAGCGATGAAATAATTGATATTAAAGAAAATAAAGTGGTCGTGCCTGACTTAGGCCAGGAGAAACCAGGGGAAAATAAAGATATCAATCAAAGAGTAAACGAGGAGTATGGTGCAGCGGAGAAAGCTGCAAATTCTCTTGCTTCTATAGGAAAGCCTAAAGTTGAAGTGCCATCTAGCGAAAGCGAAGAAGAGCCTGATTTAGAAGAAGAGATAAGTAGAATTGAAGCTTTGGCCGAGCGTTTACGCTATGAGCGACAAGGTGTTAAGCCAGCGGGATCTCCTTTGAAAGCGCTCGAGGAAGTAGTTGAGGAAAAACCGCTAATACCGATTTTTATTCCAGAAAGTGCTGAAGTTGACAGTGAAAAGTCCGAGAAGGAGAAGCAGCAAGAGAGGGAGCAGGAAGGAAATAAAATTGCTGCTGCGGAGTGTTTGGTTCAAGATTTAGAGGAGGATTTAGCGGAAAGCATTGTTGCTGCGGAAGCGGTTTACCCGGAAAGAGAGAAGATTGCGGAAGTTGAGGAAGCCGAGTTTGCCGAAAAGCTAAATGAGGTAGAGGAGGATAAGCAGCAAGAGCAAGAGCAAGAGAGTGAGCAAGAAAGGAATCCCAGTTTTGGAGTTTTGTTGAGGCGTTTATATAATCAGAATAATGAAAGTGCTCCTGAGTCAGAGGGTAATGCTGCGGATGAGAACCCTCAGGGTAAGCCTGAAAAACCTATTTTAAAATCGGAAATTGCCGAAAAGATTGACCTTATCGATGCTTTTGTAGAGAAATTACCCGATTTGAAAAGGCGTAAACCGAGCAAAGCGGAGATTGTAAACATGCCTGAGTTGAAAAAAGCGCCTGAGCCAGCGGAGGAAATAACCTTAGTAACCGAGACTTTGGCGAAAGTTTATATCAAACAAGGACATTTTAAAAAGGCAATTCAAGCTTATGAAATTCTTAAGTTGAAATATCCCGAAAAAAGTTCTTTCTTTGCCACCCGAATTTTAGAAATAAAAGAACTGTCTAACAGTAAAAAATAGAACATGGTATTATTAATCACCACTCTTATCATATTAGTATGCATCTTATTGGTGCTAATCATCTTAGTTCAAAACCCTAAAGGGGGTGGCTTAAGTTCATCTTTTGGTGGTGGCGGCACTCAGCTTTTTGGTGGTGTTAAAAAAACTACCGACTTTTTAGACCGCGGAACTTGGGCTTTAGCCATTGCCTTAGTGGTTTTAGTTTTGGGAGCTAATGTTACCTTGAGCCCACGAAGCGCAGCACAAGAGCAAGTTGAATCAGCCGCTGGTAGAGTAGAATTACCTACTAACGAGCAAGATTTAAACTTCCCAACCGGTGGGGGTAATTTTGATTTACCCGCTGATGTAGATTCTGAAGAAAAATAAGGAAGTCCATGATATTTGGTAAAAGCCCCCTTTTTAGGGGGCTTTTTTTGTTTGTGGCCCTGGCTTTTACTGCGATGCTTAAATGGACTCAAGTCTTTGCTTAATTATTGAATTAGAGGTTTAGAGTCCAGATTTCATCTTTCCTAATGGTGCAGTATTTAGGCTCGTGGCTTTAAGTATCCTTTTAGAGAGCGGCGGAGACCTGACTTCACCTTGAGCTGATATTTTTTAGAGGGGAGGAAAGTGAACATGGAAGAAACTATCTTTGACCTGAAATAAATTTAAACAACAATAAATGAAAATTAAAAGATTGCTTATTCTAGCCTCTATGGCTTTGGTAGGATTTAGTGCATGTACTAAAGATTCGGATGATGACAATAGTACTACCCCGCAGCAATTTCCGCAAGAGTTATTAATTGATGGTACTCGTTACGAATTAGGCGAAGGCTTTGTTTTAAGTTATGGGCAGGCATCTTTCTATCAAGGGACAAATTTAGATTTGAATGTGGTTACTTCTGGGATTAGCGTAAGCTTTGATGCTTCTGGCTTTCCTGATACAGCCACTGGTTCTGGTTATATTTTCTATTTAGAAATGTATTCACCCGATAGCACTTTTATCAGTCCAGGAACTTACACTATAGATACCGCCGGTAGTGGAAATTTATTTACTATTTCTTCGGGAGCTACTTTTACTTATGGTGTTGCTAACGAGCTGGAATATGGCTTTATAAACGGATCAGTAGAAGTAACGCGTTTAGATGGTGTTTCTACTTTTGTAGGCACATTCACCGAGCAAGGTGGTAAAGAAGTTAAGTTTAGCTATCAAAAGACTCTAGCGGTTATTGACGATAACTAGGAAAGAGTGTTTGGGCTCTCTTATAATGTGAGTGCGACCCTAAATTAGAAGGTCAGATTTTCAATAGAAAAAAAAAGGGCTGTATGAATTACTCATGCAGCCCTTTTCGCTTTTAGGTCTTTCGTTAACCAAAATCTTCCAATATCTGTTCAGTCGCGGCTTTGGTTTTTACTTTCAGGTAGATTTTCTCAATCTTCCCTTCCTCGCTAATTACAAAAGTTTCGCGGTGAATGCCATCGTACTCGCGGCCCATAAATTTCTTCAAGCCCCACACACCATAGTCCATAATTACCTTTTTCTCGGTATCGGCGATTAGCGGAAAGGGTAGTTCGTATTTCGTGCTAAACTTGAGGTGCTTTTTTTCGTCATCGGCACTTACCCCAAGAATCGCAAAACCTTTTTCTTGCAAGAGACTATAGTTGTCTCGGAAATTACAAGCCTCAGCGGTGCAGCCCGGGGTATCGTCTTTCGGGTAGAAGTAAAGGATTACTTTTTTGCCACTGAAATCACTCAGTTTAATGGTGTTACCATTTTGGTCTTGGGCATTAATATCGGGCGCTTTATCGCCCTCTTTAAGATGTGTCATAATTGTTTTTTTAGCTAACCATGATATGCTGCTTATTGTTGGCACAGAATGGTAAAATTTGGCAGGCCAAAAGGAATGAAATTACCAGCTTGTCAGCTAAAATAAATAAGTTTTAGCGCTTTCATGACAAATTTGCTCTAAAGCTTGACTGGCATAATTTGTGACTATTGGCAAGCGACAAGAACAACAATATTTTAACTTAAACAGATAAGTCGAAAATGGCTGAAATTAATTTGAAACCTTTAGCAGATCGCGTTTTAGTGGAAGCAAGCGCGGCTGAAACAACCACTGCCTCAGGTATTATTATTCCTGATACGGCTCAAGAGAAACCACAACAAGGTGTTGTAGTTGCAGTTGGTGCTGGCAAGCCCGACGAACCTATGACCGTTAAAGTTGGTGACGTTGTACTTTATGGTAAATACGGTGGTACCGAAATCAGACATGAGGGTAAAGATTACCTAATCATGCGTGAGTCGGATATCTATGCTGTAATGGCCTAATTAATCAAAACAAATCATTAAAAAATAACGGAACAATGGCTAAGGAAATTAAATTTAACTTAGAAGCACGTGATGGCTTAAAGCGCGGGGTAGATAAACTAGCCAACGCAGTAAAAGTAACATTAGGACCAAAAGGTCGTAACGTAATTATTGAAAGATCTTTCGGTGCACCGAACGTAACTAAAGATGGTGTATCGGTAGCAAAAGAAATTGAGCTAGAAGATAGAGTAGAGAATATCGGTGCTCAGATGGTAAAAGAAGTTGCTAGCAAAACTGCGGATATCGCGGGTGATGGTACCACTACCGCTACCGTTCTTGCGCAAGCAATCTTTAACCAAGGTTTGAAAAACGTAGCCGCTGGCGCTGCGCCCATGGATTTGAAAAGAGGAATGGATAAAGCGGTAAAAGCGATTATCGAAAATCTTCATGCTCAAAGCCAAGTAGTAGGCGATAGCTCTGATAAAATCGAGCAAGTAGCCTCTATTTCTGCTAATAACGATAGTACGGTAGGTGCTCTTATTGCAGAGGCAATGAAGAAAGTTAAAAAAGAGGGTGTTATTACCGTTGAAGAAGCTAAGGGTACCGAAACTTACGTAGATGTAGTAGAAGGTATGCAATTCGATCGCGGCTATTTATCGCCTTACTTCGTAACTGACAGCGAAAAAATGATCGCTGAATTAGAGTCTCCACTAATCCTTATTTATGATAAGAAGATTAGTAATATGAAGGAATTACTTCCTGTATTAGAGCCAGCAGCTCAAAGTGGAAGACCTTTATTAATTATTGCTGAGGACGTAGAAAGCGAAGCTCTAGCTACTTTGGTAGTGAACAAGATTCGTGGTAGTCTGAAAATTGCAGCGGTAAAAGCTCCAGGTTTCGGCGATCGTCGTAAAGCGATGTTAGAAGATTTAGCCATCTTAACTGGTGGAACGGTAATTTCTGAAGAGCGTGGCTTTAAATTAGAGAACGCTACTATGGACATGTTAGGTACTTGCGAAAAAGTAAGCATCGACAAAGACAATACTACCATTGTAAATGGTGCTGGAAGCAAGGATGATATCTCCTCTCGCGTTAATCAAATTAAAGCGCAAATCGAGTCTACCACTTCTGATTACGACAAAGAAAAATTACAAGAGCGCTTAGCTAAATTAGCAGGTGGTGTTGCAGTTCTTTACGTAGGAGCGGCTAGTGAAGTAGAAATGAAAGAGAAGAAAGATCGTGTTGACGATGCTCTTGCGGCTACTCGCGCTGCCATTGAAGAAGGTATTGTACCAGGTGGTGGTGTTGCTTTAGTGCGCGCGGCTCTTGTACTTGAAGGAATGACTGGCGATAATGAAGACGAAACCACCGGTATTCGCATCATTCACCGTGCTATCGAAGAACCATTGCGTCAGATCGCTTTTAACGCCGGTCAAGAAGCCAGTGTTATTGTAAACAAAGTAAAAGAAGGAAAGGCAGACTACGGTTATAATGCCAAAACTGAAAGCTTTGGAAACATGTTCGAGCAGGGTATTATCGATCCTACTAAAGTTACCCGCGTAGCTTTAGAAAACGCATCTTCTGTTGCAGGAATGTTATTAACTACCGAGGCTACGATTACCGAAATCCCAGGAGCTAATGACGCTGCTGCATCGGCTGCAGCCATGGGTGGTGGTATGCCAGGCATGATGTAATTAAGGAGTATTAATTACCCTTATATATTTTCTCCCGCTAGCTTTAATTAGTTAGCGGGATTTTTTATGCTTATTGTCGTGTAGATGCGCGCTTCTTTTATCTTTGTCTTCTTAAGAAAAATATTCATGAAACGCTTTTTTGTATTTCTACTTTTAACATTTATCGCTCTACCAAGTTTAGAAGCGCAACGCTATAAAGATGCTCGCACCTATTATCGCGAGTTTCAAAGCCAAAGTCGCCGCTTAAACATTAAAAACATGCGTTACCTAGAGGCCGTGGCAAAAGGCAGTGACGAAAGAATGGTAGCGAAGTTTCGTGAAATGGTTTTAGAGCAGCTCAAAGAAACTAAACGCGACCTTGGTCGTGTGGGTGCCTATAATGATGATGATGTGCTTTGGAAAGAGTATATGGCGGCTATTGATATGTATCTAGAGGCTTACTCTACTGATTTTGGTAAGGCCCAAGAATTAAGTGCCGATAAGTATACTTCGTATGAAAAACTCAAGGCTTATTATGAAGCTTCTAGTTTAGCGGAGGTTAAATTGCTGGATGCTAACTTTAAAATTGAAAAGGCGGAAGACTTTTTTGCGAAGACCTATAAGGTAGATCTTCGTCGTGATACGGCCGCAATAAATAAGGCCCTGCGATTAGATGATATCACCATGTATACCCGCGATCTTGCTTTAATTTACTATCGTGTGGATGCTCACTTATTAGCCATTTTTAAAGCGGTGGATGAAAACAGAACCGATACGCTTAGTAAGGTGATAACCGACTTGCGCAAAGATATTAGAATAGCTCAGGCCGAGATTAAAGAGGTGGGTGATTACAAAGGGGATGAAGATTTAGTAGATTTTATCCTAGGTTTTATTGAAGAAATTGACGGAACAATCGACGAGGAATTGCGCCCAGCCGCAGAAATAATAGAAGCACGCTACCAGGATCAAGAGAATTTGGCAGACGCAAAAGATGCTATGGCGGATTACAAAGCTTGGCATGATGATATGGCGCTCGACTTTTTTGCAGTGCGGGAAGAAATGATTTTGGCTGAACTTGAAGTAGAGTACTAATTTCTGTACACAAAGAAGAACAAGATTCTTCTAGCTAATTTTAATTTATGCTTAGGATCGGAATTCTTTTATTATTTGTCATCTTTAACTCCTTAGGTTTGACGGGCCAAACAGACTTAGATAGCTTAAGGAAGCGCGTGCTTAATGAGGCATCTGCCGAGAGCAAACAGGATGGCTACCTTAATTTATGCTCAGAGTGGTCGGTGCAGAATCAAGATTCTACTTGGTTTTACGTGCAAAAGTCTTTGGCATTAAGCAGTAAGATAGAAGATAAAACCTACCGCGTTGAAGCCTTAAATCAATGGGCTAATTACTTGCAAAGGAAGTCGCTCTCTGATTCGGCCCTCCAAATTTATAATCAAACCCTCAACTTAGCGAAAGAGCTGAACTACCTGCAGGGTTTGGCAAAGCTTACTAACAATATTTCTTTAATCTATACCCAAAGGGGCGACTATCCGCTAGCCTTAGACTATTTTTTTGAAAGCCTTAGCTACGAAGATCAGTTAGGGAATGACGCCGGTAAAGCGGAGGTTTATAATAATATTGGGGTAATTTTTTACTATCAACAAGATTATGATAAAAGCCTCGAGTACATAAAGCTTGCGCTAGATGTCCATAAAAATATGGGCAATTCCTTCGGCGTGAAACAGGGCTACAATAATGTGGGCGGCATTAATCAAATGCTAGGTAGATACGATACGGCGGTAGTTTATTACCAAAAGTCCTTAGACATGGCCTTAGATCTTAAGGATGACGCGGGTATGGCGAGTGCCTATAATAATTTGGCGGGTATCTCTAAAGAAAAGGGAAGCTTTGGAGAAGCGGAGCGATACTACAAAAAAGCGATGGTAATTAATCAAAAATTAAATGATTACTCTGTGCTAGCTCTGGCAAATATTAATATCGCCCTATTATATCAACAACAAAAATTAGGGGAAAAAGCCTTGCGTTTTTTTGACACGGCTCTAAGCATTGCTCACGAATATGAATTTAACGCTCTGAGGGCTGAGATTTATGAACGGCTTAAAACCTTTTATGAATTACAAGGAGACTATAAGGAAAGTCTTGGCTACAGCAATAAGCTGCGCGTTTTGGAAGATACCCTGTTTAATCAAACAAAAAGTAAAGCTATAGCCGATGCGGAGACCCGCTACGAATCGGCCAAAAAAGATCAAGCTATTGCCGAACAAGAGGCGCAGCTAGCAAAAGAGCAGTTGAGGTTAAGGCAAAAAAATCAATGGATTATTCTCCTGGTTTCTTCCCTTACCATTATCTTGATAATCGCAATATTTATTTACCGCCAGCAAAAGTTAAAAGAGGCGCGTTTAAAAAGTGAGGCGCTTTTAAAGCAAGAGCGTGCTAAGGCAGAACTTAGGGAAAGAATGGAGGCGGAGCGCCTGCGGATATCCCGCGATTTGCACGACCATATTGGTACTCAATTGACCATTATTGGTAGTAATATCGATCAGCTTGCCTTTAAAGAACTGGCAGAAGATAAACGCATTTTGCTAGAAAATATAAGTGACCATTCGCGGGACACCATGCATCAATTGCGCGAAACCATTTGGGCTATGAATGTTGATGGCATCGACATGAATATGCTGGTAGCAAAACTACAGGAGTTCTTTCGCCGGGCTAATGCTTCTGGTAAAATTATGTCTATCGAAAATACCTGTGAGAAAAATCTAGTGCTCAGTCCTAATCAAACTATTGCCTTGTTTCGCATCTGCCAAGAGGCGGCTAATAATGCGATAAAGTATGCGGATTTCCAGTTGTTTAAAATAAAAATGTCTGCCAAAAATGATAGTCTTCTCGTAGAAATTTCGGATAATGGCAAGGGTATGGATCTTTCTGACACGGGAAGAGGATACGGCTTGAGTAATATGGAGCAACGCTCTAAAGATATTGGAGCAAGCTTCAGCTTAAAGTCGTTGCTGGGCCAAGGTTGCTCCATCCAAATAGCTTTAAAATTGGATTCTTCGCTAAGTGAGGTTGCTAATGCTTAAGAATTTCAAAAGCCTAATGATTGGTTCAAATGGAGATTAATTATCTTAAGATAATAGAAACCTTTGTCATTTTAGTGATGTATTGGCTAGTGCGGGGAATCTCTAATAAATTGATAGCCAAAAACTTGTTTAAAAAGTTAATTCAAGAGTCGCGCGGGATAATTATTAGAAAAGCGATCAAGCTCATTTTAATTACTCTTTGTGTAGGCCTATTACTTATTATTTGGGGAGTAAATCAATCCGATTTAGCTGCTTACATAGGTTTTATACTTACGTTAGCGGTAATTTGAGAAAGACGAAAAAAAAACAATATGAACATTAAACAATTAGCATTCGGACTTTTGACAATTGGACTGATAAGTTGCAATTCGACACCGAAAGAAAAGAACACAGATACAACAGAAACCTATCCTGACATTAAAATTGTAGGTGCAATGAAAAACGTGATGTGGAAAGGCGAATTGCGCAGTAGTATTGACCTTGACACCATTTCGGACAAAAATGGACTTTATGGACTTGGACCTGTAAGCTACCTAACAGGAGAATTGCTGATTAATAACGGAAAGAGCTACGTGTCGAAAGTGACTTCGGACTCGACAATGACCGTTGAAAAAACATTTGAAACATCAGCACCTTTTTTGGTTTATGGAAACGTAACTGAGTGGGATGTAATTGAATTGCCATCTGACCTCAAAACAACTCAGGATTTAGAGAAATTCGTTGACGACAAAACAACTGAATTTAAAAGACCTTTCGCCTTTAAATTAATCGGAGAAGTTTCAAGTGCAATCATTCATATTCAGAATTTGCCCGAAGGAACAAAAGTATCATCGCCAGATGAAGCACATCAAGGACAAACAAATTACAATATCGCAAACGAAGACGTTGAAATAATAGGATTTTTCTCAACTGAACACAAAGGAGTTTTTACACATCACGACTCATTTTTACATATGCACCTGATAACAAAAGACGAAAGTAAAATGGGTCATTTAGACGAATTGAAAATCAATGAAATGAAATTATATCTACCGAAAAAATAAAAAAATACCGCTAATACAACAATGTATATAAAAAATAGGCGAAATACTCGTAATTTAAAGGCTTTGGGCTCGTATCAAACTTTGTACTTAACCGAAAGTTTCGTGCTTCGTAATCGCCTACTTTTCATATACTAAACGGTAGTGGGCGTAGCTTTTTTTGCACAATGGTCAATATTATCTAATATTACCTCTAGCGAAATCATTTTCTTCTCACATCCTGTACGTATCGATGATGTGGTTATTACTATGGCGGGCAAGGTGATGGATATAGTTCTGTTTTTTGTTACGCTTAAAACGGAAGAGGGTCAAGAAATTACTTTGCCTAATAATATTTTCATGCAGAAAATGGTGAAGAAGGGCTAGTAATATTTTGAAAGTTTAAAGGAAGGCTTAAATTTTAAGGAGATGAGTTTATAGCCACGGTTAATTGAATTAGAAAGAGCGAAGATGCAGATTAGAGTAGTTATTGTTGAAGATAATCATCGGATAGCCCATGCATTGGCTCAGAAGGTTAGTTTGGATTCTCGCTTTGCGGTGCGTTGGATGGCGGCTAATGGCCAAGAGTTTTTAGATAAACTTGCGGATAGCCCAGAGGTAGATCTTGTTTTAATGGATATCAAAATGCCGGTAATGGATGGTATTACGGCTACGGAAAAGCTGAAGGCAAGTAATCCACAAATAAAGGTTTTGATGAGTACCATTTTCGATGATGAAGATTTTCTGCTTAGAGCGATAATGGCAGGAGCGAACGGCTATTTGCTGAAAGACGAAAAACCTGCTCGCTTGCATCAAGCCATTGATGAGGTGTTGGAGGGGGGCGCTCCCATGTCGGCCGCAATGGCTCACAAAGCTTTGCAAATTATTCGCTCGGCGCCAAGTTTATTGAAAAACAGCCCCACGGAAGACTTTAATTTAACGCCCCGAGAAATTCAAATTTTAGAACAGTTAAGTGCGGGTCATAACTATCAAGATACCGCCGAGAAACTAATTATTAGTCCTTCCACGGTGCGCAAGCACATTGAAAACATTTACCAGAAAATGCGAGTGCATAGTAAGCTGGAAGCGGTGCAATTAGCGCTGAAAAATAGAATCATCTAGTTAACGTGAGTTCGACGTAAAATTAGGCCTAAACGGATTTTCCAATAAAAATGAAAATCCTGCATCTAGCTCATTTGCTGTAGCCCGCTACAGCTGCACGATTCAGACTAGTCTTTTCCTTCCATTGAAAATCTGAGGCTCTAATTTATTGTCGAATTCACGTTAGTTAAGGGACGATTATCTTGGGCTCAAAAAAAAACCGCCTCTAGTTTGAGACGGTTCATTTCTGTTTAGACTTAGTCGATTAAGACAATAAACTCTTCAGTTTAGCGGAGATAGTTTTACCATCGGCTTTGCCCGTTAAATCTTTACTGGCTTTACCCATTACCTTACCGAAGTCTTGCGCGCTGGTGGCGCCAAGGGCTGCAATAATTTCCTTTAATGCGGCTTCTAATTCTTCTTCGCTCATGGCTTTGGGTAAAAAGGTTTCAATAACCTCTAATTGGGCAGCTTCTTCGGCGGCAAGATCTTCACGATTTTGCTCCTTGTAAATGTCCATAGAGTCTTTACGCTGCTTTTGTAATTTGATAAGGATTTTCATTTCTTCCTCTTCATTAAGCTCTGCGCCCGCTCCTTTATTGCTTTGTTCTAGTAGGATAGCCGACTTAATACTGCGTAGGCTTTCTAACTTCACTTTATCTTTAGCACGCATTGCATCTTTCAGCTGGGTTGCGATTTTATCTTTTAAACTCATGGTAAAAATTTTAACAAAGATAGGTTTAGAAAAGAAAAAACCGCCTCGAAAGGCGGTTTTAAGGGAAGGCTAACTTTTCACCTGGGTTCGATGTAAAATTAGGCCTCAGACCTCTTATAAATAGTGGGTTTTAAGCCGTAGCGCTGAAGCATTAGCGGGCTATTGCAAAGGGCTAAGGCGCAGAAATCTGCTTTTTAGAAGAGGCTTACCCGTGTTTTCCTTTTCTTGAAAATCGGAGGCTATAATTTTAGGCCGAACTCAGGTTAATCTACATTATCGTGTAAAAAACTGTTGTTCGATTTTAAATCGGTACCGTTTTCATTTTGGTTTATCGTCATTCGACCTTGTACCTGATCACTACTATTGGGGCTGTTTTCAATATTAATGCCGTGACGTTTGTATGCGGGCTCATTGTCGGTCTCATTTATGTTATGAGGATTGTTTTTAAAGCGATAGTTGAAAGCTTTTAGCTTGGCGCGACGTTCTTCTGCTCTTAAGCGCATTCCCTCTTCTATGCTGCTTTCCATGGGGTTGTTGGCTAAACGCTTACGTACGGATCCTTCAGGTGCTTTGCGTACTTCAAACTGAAGATCTCGATCAAGTTCTTCTTCCTTTCTTTTCGCTTTAGGGGCTTCCGCCTGACTGAGTTTCTTCTCTAATTCATTGTAATCGTCGAGGTTGAAAACCACTTTTTTAGGGCTTTCCTCCTGGGCACTTTCTTTTATTATAAACTCAGGGGCTTCTACTTCATCAGAAGTACTTGGAACGTCTTCCTTCGGGTTAAAGCTAGGCTCATGCTTTGCTTCTATAGGCTCTTCTTCTAACTCAATGCTATTATGAGGAAGGTCGCCTATTTCAAAAAGACCAAAAGCTTCATCATCTTCCGCCCAGGTGGAAATTTCTGGATTTTCGTTTACTGAATTGGCTTTGGGAGCGCTTTCCTCATTGGTAATTTCATAGTCGGATGCTTCCGCTTGGGGATTTTCAGGAAGGTGAATCTCATCCTCTAATTCGCTTAAATTAAAACGAACTACTTCCTCCTCTCTTTCCTGAGGGATTTCTTCCTTTGCGGGTTTTGTCTCCTCATTTTTGGGCTCTTCAAAGTCATCAAATAAATAAATTTGTTGGGCTTGGTTTCGCTCTTCGGCGGATGCGCGTTCTAGCTCAGAGTCTAATAAAAAATCGTCATCATCGTCCATAGTAACAGGCTTGTTATACAAGGAAGTACTAATAGCCTGATCATCTTCTAAAGGATGAACAATTTTAGCAGGACTTTTACCAATAACCTGAGATTGTTGCTCGGCATTAAACCCTGTGGCAATAATGGTAATGGCAATTTCATCACCTAATGATTCATCATCACCAATACCCATAATAATATTGGCTTTACCACCTGCTTCATTCTGAATGTGGTCGTTTACTTCGCCGATTTCATCAATGGTAATTTCTTCACGACCAGAAACGATGAGTAAGAGTACGTTCTTCGCACCGCGAATATGATTGTCGTTTAAAAGAGGAGAATCTAAAGCACCACTAATCGCTTCTTTAGCGCGGTTGTCGCCCGATGCTCTCGCGGCACCCATTATTGCAGTACCCGAGTTGGCCAATACCGTTTTGGCATCTCTAAGGTCAATGTTTTGGGTGTAGTGATGGGTAATAACTTCGGCAATACCACGAGCAGCGGTAGCTAATACTTCATCTGCTTTAGCAAAACCAGCTTTAAAGCCGAGATTACCATAAACATCGCGCAGTTTATTGTTATTAATCACCACCAAAGAGTCTACGCACTTGCGAAGGATTTCAATACCTTTTTCGGCTTGCTCTTGGCGTACTTTGCCTTCAAAACTAAAGGGACTGGTAACAATGCCTACGGTTAAAATGCCCAGCTCTTTTGCCTTTTTAGCAATAACTGGAGCGGCACCTGTACCGGTGCCACCGCCCATACCAGCGGTAATAAATACCATTTTGGTACTGCTTTCTAAAATTTTACTAATTTCAATAATGCTTTCTTCGGCCGACTGTTCGCCTACTTCAGGATTTGCGCCAGCACCTAAACCTTCGGTTAGGCTAAGACCTAGTTGAATTTTATTTGGAACAGGGCTGTTTTCTAGTGCCTGTGAATCGGTATTGCAAACTACAAAGTCTACTCCATTAATTCCGGCCGCGTACATATGATTAACTGCATTGCTGCCGCCGCCGCCAACGCCAATAACTTTAATTACTGAGGAGCGATTTTTGGGTAAATCGAAGGGCATCATATCTTCTTTGTTTAATTCGTTCATGTTGCTTACAGGTCTTCGTTTAAGATATTCCTTATTTTATTGGCCCAGGTTTCAAACACATTGTTACTAAAGAAACCTCGTTTTTTGTCTATTTTTTTATCGTCTTCTAAATTCTCGGCAGCAGCAACTTCTTCTGGATGCGCCATTTCGAGTGGGTTTTCTTCCACCACTGGCTTTTCTTGAGAGGCTTTAGCGGCTTCTTCCGCTAGTCTTGCTGCTTCGGCATTAGCTATATCTTCTTCATCTTCTTTTCGAGGGCGACGGCTAAGTTGGCTTTCTAAACCTTCTAAAATTAATCCTACCGCCGTAGCATAGGCGGGTGAAGTAAGTTCTTCGCTACTAGGACTGGCCAAGTGTTCGTTCGGATAACCAATGCGAGTATCCATGCCGGTTACAAATTCTACCAGCTGCTTAATGTGTTTTAGTTGACTGCCGCCACCGGTTAAAACAATGCCTGCTATCAGCTTCTTTTTATTTTCGTTGTAACCGTAGTTTTTGATTTCTACATATACTTGCTCAATTATTTCAACCACGCGGGCATTAATAATTTTTGAAAGCATTTTCATAGAAATTTCCTTCGGCTCGCGGCCACGTAAACCGGGGATGCTAACGATTTCATTCTCTTTATTTTCGCCCGGCCAGGCCGATCCAAATTTGATTTTAAGAAGTTCCGCTTGCTTTTCAATAATGGTGCAGCCTTCTTTGATATCTTCCGTAATAACGTTTCCCCCGAAAGGGATTACTGCGGTGTGACGGATAATACCATCCTTGAAAATAGCTACGTCAGTGGTTCCTCCCCCAATGTCAACTAGTACTACACCCGCTTCTTTCTCTTCTTGCGAAAGCACCGCTTGCGCAGATGCCAAGGGTTCTAAAGTGATGCTGGCTATTTTAAGATCGCTAGAACGCACACAACGGCCAATGTTTTTAATCGAACTAATTTGCCCTACTACAATGTGGAAGTTTGCTTCTAAGCGACTGCCGTACATTCCTTTGGGTTCGCGAATATCGGGTTGTCCGTCAATTTTGTATTCTTGCGGTAATACGTGAATGATTTCTTCGCCGGGGAGCATTACTAAATTGTGCACATTGTCAATTAGCTCCTTTAAATCGTGATCGTCGATAACCGCATCAGCATTTTGGCGATTAATGTAATCGCTGTGTTGAGTGCTGCGAATATGTTGACCTGCGATACCAACTACTACTTCAGAAACGTTAATGCCACTCTGCATTTCGGCTTCTTCCACTGCCTCTTTAATAGACTCAATGGTTTTCACAATATTGGTAACTACGCCGCGCTGTACTCCTTGAGAACGCGCTTTTCCGATACCAATAATCTCGAGCTTGTTATATTGGTTTTTACGACCAATCATGGCTACGATTTTAGTAGTACCGATATCTAAACCTACCGCAATTTCGTCCGGATTCATATTTGTTTTTTTCTGCAGATCACCTGATTATTAAACTCTAGATTTATAGATTCTAGTTTGTGTATATCTTTCATCTTGCCCGAAAACTTGAAAAAGTTTTTCAGGTTTTCCAGTTTCGCTTCAATGTTTTTGGCCTTACCAAGTTCTACACGGTAATCACCTTTTACGGGATATAGTACCCAATTACTATCGGCCATGCAGTGCAAGCCGCTAAATATATTTTTCAATTCATCTTTGGTAGCTAATACTTGCCAAAAGGCAGCAATTTCCTTTTTTTGATGAAAGGCTAAAGGTCCAGTAACCAAGGGAACTTGCTCGCTAAAATGACTGCTTAATGGCATTAACTCACCGTTACTTATTAAATAATCAGAACGTTTCGCCGTCATCAATCTTGCCAAGGGTTGGTGTTGCCAGATTTCAATATTCAGAGTTCCGTCCAAATCCGAATATACCTCTGATTTTTTTATAGATGGGTGATTATCAAGGCTTACTTCTAACAGCTGTATGTTAATTTCCTTCAGGCCGGAAGTTTCGGAAGAGAGACGTAAAATCTCTAGCTCCTTGGCCATTTCTTCTTTGCTGATAAAGGAGTTTAATGGTCTGTTAATGAATTCAATATGATATTTATCTCCTTTAATTAGAGGCTGTTCTCTCTGCCCTAAACTGAGCAGTACAATCCATAGGCAAAGCCCTACTAACCAAAGTAATATGGATTTAGATCCTTTCATTTAAGCAGACTCATTTTTAAATTAGGTACCAGTTGATCTATATCGCCAGCTCCGATAGTTAAAATAACCTCGGGCTTTTCTTTGCTAAAGCGGTTGATTATTTCTTGGCGGGCGGCCAAGCTTTTATTTTCACTGGGGATTAGTTCTAATAAGGCAGCCGAGGTAATGCCGCTAATCGGTCGCTCGCGCGCCGGATAGATGTCTAAAAGAATCACTTCGTTAAAAAGACCTAAGCTTTCGGCAAACTGCGGCATGAAATCGCGGGTGCGGCTAAACAAATGCGGCTGAAAAATAGCGGTGATTTTTTTGGCAGGATAAAGTTCGCGAATAGAAAGCGCCAAAGCTTCAATCTCCTTTGGGTGATGCGCGTAATCGTCGATATAAACTAAATCCTCTTGCTTAATATGGTATTCAAAACGACGCTTAACGCCCTTAAAACTTTCTAAACCTAGTTTTACCTCTACTTCGCTCAGTCCATAGTGCAAGGCGATACCTGCGGCAGCAACGCTGTTCTCTACATTATAGCGACCAGGAAGGCCTAGTTTGATATCGTTTATTTGTCCTTGCGGATAAACCAAGTCGTATGTGTATTGATGATTTTCAATACGAATGTTTTGCGCTCGGTAGGGCGCATCTGCCGAAAGGCCATAGCGTAAGCCATCACTTAAACCCGAGTTTTCGTGGATTAGTAATAGTTCTGTAACGGAATCGGCAAAGGTTTTAAAAGTTTCCTTTAGCGAATTCTCTTCGCCGTAAATGTCTAAATGATCTGCATCAGTGGAGGTAATAGCTGCTGCTTCTGGCTTTAGGTTTAAAAAGCTTCGGTCGTACTCATCTGCCTCAGCAACCAAGATTTCTGTTTTACGGCTGCCCCAAAAATTTGTTTGGTAATTGGTGCTAATACCGCCTAAAAAGGCACTAATGTTTTTGCCATTCGCCCGAAATAAATGGGCTAATAGGGTAGAGGTCGTAGTTTTACCATGCGTGCCTGCAATAGCCAAACAGTTTTGCTCGGCAGCGATTTCACCCAATAGGCGCGCCCGTTTTATTAAATTGAAACCCTTTTCAGTGAAATAGGCCAAGTGTAAGTTGTCGTTAGGTATGGCGGGGGTGTAAACTACCAAGGTGTTTTCGGGGTCAATCTTTTTAGAAAGCAGCTCAATATCGTCTTCGTAGTGAATTTTCATGCCTTCACTTTCAAGTTGCTTGCACAGTTCCGATTGAAACCGGTCGTATCCAAAAACAGCTTGTCCCGAACTTTTGAAAAAGCGCGCTAAGGCACTCATACCGATGCCCCCAATGCCCAAAAAGAAAATACTATTACTATTCAGCATGGTTCAGGATTTTATCGATTTCATCTACAATAGTGGCCGAAGCATGGGGCAAAGCGAGTTTCAAAATATTCTGCTCCAGTTTCTTAATTTCAGTTTCAGCGGCCAGTAAATCGCTCAATATTTTTAATAATTCGGTGGGGCTGCCATTTTCTTTAAATAGTAATGCCGCTTCGCGATCTTTTAAATAGGTGGCGTTTTTCGTTTGATGGTCTTCCGCCACATTAGGTGAAGGAATTAAAATGCTGGCCTTGCCTAAGGCGGCTAATTCGCTCAGGGTATTGGCTCCGGCGCGACTAATTACCAAATCTGCCGCAGCAAAGGCCTCATCCATATTATTTAGGAAAGCGTGTAATTGGTGCTCGGGGGCAAGATGCGTAAACTGTTGGCTCAGATTTTCATAGTAGAGCTTGCCGCATTGCCAGATAATGTTCAGGTTTTGCTCCGTTAAATCATTAATAATGGCCGCAATTAATTCATTGATGCGACGGGCACCAAGGCTGCCGCCAAGAATGAGTAAGGTTTTTCGCTGCGGGTTTAATCCTAATTTCTGGCTGGCGCTTTCTTTACTCGGTAAATTACTGGTGAGATTGGCGCGCAGCGGATTGCCACTGAGAGTGATTTTATCAGCCGGGAAAAAACGCTGCATGTTTTCGTAAGCCACGCATATAGACGCGGCTTTTGCAGCTAAAATTTTATTGGTAATTCCCGGATAAGAGTTTTGCTCTTGAATTAAACAAGGAATTCCTTTTTGGGCCGCGGCATACAATAAAGGACCGCTGGCATAACCGCCGGTGCCAATGGCGAAATCGGCAGGGAATTTTTTCAAAATACGACGACTCTTCCACAGTGAGCTAATCACCTTTAAGGGAAAGCTCAAATTGTCGAGGCTTAATTTTCGTTGTAAACCGCTAATCCAAAGTCCCTCAATAGCATAGCCTGCTTGTGGAACTTTTTCCATTTCCATTCTGCCTTGAGCGCCCACAAAAAGAAACTCCGCCGTAGGGTAGCGCTTTTTTAATTCGTCGGCAATGGCAATGGCGGGGAAAATATGTCCTCCCGTACCGCCTCCGCTTATGATAAATCGCAATTTAGACATGGCTGAGGTTTTCTGGGTTTAGTGCGGTTTTTTCGTCGCTTGGGCTTTCAATATTTAAAGCTTCATCGTCGAGACTACTGTTCGATTGGCTTTTACCACGACTCACACTTTGTATCATGCCCAGCGCAATGGCGGTCATCCAAATGGAAGTACCCCCTTTGCTAACCAAGGGTAGGGTTTGTCCCGTTACAGGAATCAGGTTTACGGCCACACTGAGGTTTACTAAGGCTTGCGCCAAGATGACCAATCCCAGCCCCAAGCTGAGAAGGGAGCCAAAACTCGTCTTTGCTCGGTTTGCGATGCGCAAGAAGCGAAAGAGAATCCAAATAAAAACCACAATAATAAGTCCGCCCCCTAAGGTGCCCCATTCTTCCACAATTACCGCGAAAATAAAATCGGAGTTCGACTGCGGTAGGAAGTTTTTAAGAGCGCTTTTGCCGGGGCCTTTACCGAGGTACTGACCTTCGGCAATAGCCATTTTGGCTTTGGTTACTTGATAGTTTTCGGCCGAATCACCACTAGAGAAACTTTCAATACGCGTTTTCCAAGTGGCCACGCGGTTGCTCATATTAGGGAAGGCGTAAACCAAAGCCACGAAAATCGCAAGGGCTACCAAGCCGCTTCCCGCCAAAATGAAAAGGTTTTTTAGCGCATAGCCCCCAATAAATAGCAGTAAAATACTCACGCCAAAAATTAAGGCGGCCGTACTAAAGTTTGCGGGTAAAATTAATCCTACCACCAAGAGGATTGGAAAGATAAGGGGTAGGAAGGTCGCTTTAAAACTACGCAGTTCTTCTTTGCTTCTTAAGGCTAAATAGCGCGCTAAGTAGGTGATTAAAACCACACTAGCGAGGGCGCTTGTTTGAAAAGTTTGCCCCATGGGTAGGCGTATCCAGCGTGAAGCATTAGAAACGTTTACCCCATTTACTAAGGTGTAAACTAATAATATGGCTACAGGAACAAGAAGTAGTCGTGAAAAAGACCCGAATAAATTGTAGTCTACTCGGTGCACGGCGTACATCAGTCCAAAACCAGCTCCAATAAAAAAGAGATGCTTAGCTAAGTCCACAAGGGTACTTGCTCCGCCACTAAAGGCCAAGTTGCTGCTTGCACTATACACCGTAATGGTGCCCACTAAAGCCAAGATGGCCGTGAGTATCCATAGGGTAGAGTCTCCTTTTATTTCGAGCTTTAATTTCACGGTTATAGTTTTCTTACCGCATCTTTAAATTGACGACCACGGTCTTCGTAATTTTCGAATAAGTCGAAACTGGCACAAGCAGGACTTAATAAAACATTATCGCCTTTTTCGCCAATCTTATAGGCCATGCGCACCGCTTCATCCATATCGGCAGCGTCAATCACCATTTCTACTTCACCATCAAATTCGGCATGTAGTTTTGAATTATCGGTACCCAAGCAAATAATTGCTTTTACATGTTGCTTTACCAAGGGTAAAAGTTGACAGTAATCATTGCCCTTATCTACGCCACCAGCAATCCAGATAGTAGGTTCCTTCATGCTTTCTAAGGCGTACCAGGTAGAATTTACATTTGTGGCTTTACTGTCGTTAATGAAGTTGATGCCATAAATCTGTAAAACGGGTTCTAGGCGGTGCTCAATACTTTCGAAATTAGCCATGCTTTCGCGGATGGTTTCTTTGCGAATATTAAGTAATCTACCGGCTACGCCCGAAGCTAAACTGTTGTAGCTGTTGTGTTTGCCTTGCAGGGCTAGTTCATTGATATCCATGTCCTCTTTACTGTTTAGAATTATTTTGAAAATGTTATTGGCGTCTAAAAATGCCCCTTGCTCCACTGGTTTCTCAAGCGAGAGACTGTATTGCTGGGCTTTTATTTCTTTGGTTTTGAGATACTTCTGACTTAAAGGGTCGTCGGCATTGTAAATGAAGTGATCGTTCTCATCTTGGTTTTCGAAGATTCGTAATTTCGCCGCCGCGTAGAGGTCTACATTGTACTGGTAGCGATCTAAATGATCTTCGGTAATATTGGTGAGAATGGAGATGAAGGGTTTGAAATCCACAATATCATCCAGCTGAAAGCTGCTTATTTCCACTACATAATAGTCGAAACCGTTTTCTGCAACAGCGGCGGCAAAGCTTTCGCCGATATTGCCCACCATCGCTACTTTTAAACCTGCGTTTTTAAGCAAATGATAGCAAAGCTTGGTGGTAGTAGTTTTGCCATTAGTGCCGGTAATAGCAATAATTTTCCCCTTACAAAAGCGATAAGCATATTCTACCTCGGAAATCAAGCTAATGCCGGCGGCACGAATGGCTTGAATTAAAGGCGCTTTTTCAGGAATGCCAGGCGATTTAATAATCAGGTCACAAGCAAGAATACGCTCGTTGCTGTGCTGACTTTCTTCAAATTCAATCGAAGCATTGCTAAGCTGACGGTGGTACTTATCTTTAATAATACCCGCATCACTTAGGAATACTTGATGTCCTAGTTTTTTAGCTAAAAGAGCAGCACCTACGCCACTTTCCCCGCCTCCTAAAACTGCTATTTTAAGAATGGTACCCATTAGCGCAGTTTTAGAGTTACAAAGGTTAATACGGCTAGGAAAATGCCCACAATCCAAAAGCGGGTTACAATTTTACTTTCGTGGAAGCCTCTTTTTTGGTAGTGGTGGTGTAGGGGCGACATTAGGAAAATCCTACGGCCTTCTCCAAATTTCTTTTTGGTGTATTTGAAATAACTCACCTGTAATACCACTGAAATATTCTCGGCTAAGAAAATGCCACATACCACGGGGATGAGCAGCTCTTTGCGAATAGCAATAGCGAATACCGCGATAATACCGCCAATGGTAAGGCTACCCGTGTCGCCCATAAATACTTGGGCAGGGAAGGTGTTGTACCATAAGAAGCCAATACAAGCACCTACAAAGGCGGCAATAAACACCACCATTTCACCCGTGTTCGGGATGTACATAATATTGAGGTAATCGGCAAAAATGATCGAGCCCGATACATAAGCGAAAACGCCTAAAGCAATGGCAATAATGGCCGAGGTTCCGGTGGCTAAACCATCAATTCCGTCGGTAAGATTCGCACCATTGGAAACGGCGGTAATAATGAAGATTACAATCGGAATGAAAATCAACCATGCGTATTTACTGGCTTCAGGCCCTAGCCAGTTCAATAATGAATTGTAATCAAATTCATTGTTTTTTACAAAGGGAATAGTCGTCTTCAGTGATTTTTGCGCATCTGCGTAAAGCGGTAAGGTTTGCTGACGCACGCCCGATTCTAATTCTACCAACTGTGCCGAGGCAATGCGATCTTTAACCGTTACATTATCGTTGAAATATAGAATGGAACCCACAATTAAGCCTAAGCCAATCTGCCCCATTACCTTAAACTTGCCGGGTAAACCCTTTTTGTTTTTACGGAATACTTTAATGTAATCATCTAAAAATCCCACCGCGCCCATCCAAATGGTGGTGATGATTAAAAGGATGATGTATATATTTTCTAGTTTGGCGAAAAGTAAGGTCGGGGCCAAGATGCCCAGTAGAATGATTAACCCACCCATGGTAGGTGTGCCGGCTTTTTCACTTTGGCCTTCTAAACCAAGGTCGCGAATGCTTTCGCCTACTTGCTTGGCGCGTAATAGGTTGATTAAGCGCTTTCCGAAAACCAAGCAGATAAGCAAGGAGCTAATCAAAGCCATCGCCGCCCGGAAGGTGATGAATTCGAAAACGCCTGCTCCTGGTAAATCGTAAGTACTGTTTAAATAGCTAAAGAGGTAATAAAGCATTAGCTAGGATATTTTTGGTTCAACATTTCTTGGGCCAGCGCGAGGTCGTTAAAATCTTTGCGCAGGCCTTTAATTTCTTGATAGGTCTCGTGTCCTTTGCCTGCAATCAGAATAATGTCTTTGCTTTGGCCTAATTGAATAGCGGTTTTAATCGCTTGTTCGCGGTCTAAAATGCAAAGCACCTTATGGCTTTGATGCATTTCTACGCCAGTCATCATTTCATCAATGATGCTCTGTGGCTCTTCAAAGCGGGGATTGTCTGAGGTAAGAATAACCTGATCGCTATTTTCACAAGCCACCTTGGCCATAATCGGTCTTTTGGTGGTATCGCGGTTCCCGCCGCAACCTACTACGGTAATCACCTTTTCGTTTTTCGTGCGAATCTTGGCAATGGTGCCCAATACATTTTCTAAGGCATCAGGCGTGTGCGCGTAATCTACAATGGCAGTTAAGTCATTCTTTTGAATGTACTGAAAGCGACCAGCCACTGAGTTTAAGCTGCTAATAGCGGTGGCTACTTGCAAAGGATCTTTCTCTAATTCTACCGCTACTCCATAAATGGCCAATAGATTGTACACATTAAAAGTGCCGATCAATTTGGTCCATACTTCGTGCATGCCCAGTTTAATTAGCATGCCATTTAGTTGGTGCTCCAAGATGCGCCCTTTGTAATCGCTATCATTACTAATGCTATAGGTGCGAACCTTGGCTTTAGTATTTTGGGTCATAGTCATACCGTGGCGCTCATCGCCATTGGTAAGCATGAAAGCCGTTTTGGGTAAATTATCGAAGAGGGCTTTTTTGGCCTTAATATAGTTTTCGAAACTACCGTGGTAGTCGAGGTGGTCGTGGGAAATATTGGTGAAAACCGCGCCGGTAAAATGCAGGGCAAAAGTGCGCTTTTGGGCAATGCCGTGACTGCTTGCTTCCATAAAGCAATACTTGCAGCCATTTTTCACCATCTCATTCAAATAGTAATTTATTTGAATCGGGTCGGGAGTGGTATGACTGGCGGGAAAACTCTCTTTGCCAATCTTAATATCAACCGTAGAAAGCAAGCCGCTTTTCTCACCTAAATTGGTGAAGAGCTGATAAAGAAGGGTGCTGGTGGTAGTCTTACCGTTGGTGCCCGTTACCCCAATAAGCTTTAATTTTTTAGAAGGCTCATCGTAAAAATTGCTCGCTATTTTGGCTAAAGCAGCATGACTGTCTTTTACCACGATATAGGTAATTCCTTCTGCGGTTTCGCTAGGAAGGTTTTCGCAGATTATGGCACGAGCGCCCGTTTCGATAGCGGCACTAATATATTTATGGCCATCTACCTGAGTGCCAATAATAGCCACAAACAATGACTCACGACTAGCTTCCTTGGAGTTAAAGGTAATTTTGCTTACCGCAAGATGCGTGGTCCCGATGGTGTCGAGCAATGAAACGCCGTATAAGAGGTCCTTTAATAGCTTCATCCTAATTTCAATTCAATTAGTTGTTCGGTACTTAGTTCCGTTCCCGCGCTAGGGTATTGCCACTGTACTTTTCCGTTACCGGAGATGCGTACCTTGAAGCCAGCGTTTTCTAATTCACTGAGTACTTGATAGCCATTGCGCCCTTTCAAATTGGGCATAGCTTTCAATTTTTCGGGATCGATTATTTGTATATCACCTGCGCTGAGGCTGGTAAAGCTGTTAGCGGGGGCGGTATTAACTTCTTGGGGACTGTTGCGGTAAATATTTTCGGCAATGGTTTTAAAAACTGGGAAAGCCACGGTGCTGCCGTAGTAGGAGCCTTGGGGCTTGTTTACCACTACAATGCAAGAGTATTGCGGATTGTCGGTGGGGAAGTAGCCGGCAAAAGAAGCTTGATAATCTTTGGTACCTTGCTTCCAGTAGTTTAGTTGACAGGTTCCAGTTTTGCCTGCTAGGCCACAAATACTATACTTGCCGCTTTGCGCGGTACCGTCTTGCACTACGCCTTTGAGTAGAATTTGTAATTTGTCTAAGGTTTCGGGCGAGCAAATAGCCGGATTTAAAACTTCGGTTTCAATCTTTTCTACGCTGCGTCCGTGACTTTGAATTTCCTCTAAAAAACGAGGCTTTACCATTATACCATCGTTGGCAACGGCATTGTAAAAGGTAAGCAGCTGCATAGGTGTGAAACTCACTTGGTAGCCGAAGCTAATCCAGGGTAGTGAAATAGCGCTCCAATCGGCATCGCTAGTTTTGGGAATGCGCGGCTTGCCTTCGCCTTTAATAGCCAAGTCTAGCGATTGGTGTAAACCAATGCTATATAGGCGGTCGATAAATTTTTGGGGCTGATTGGCGTAGTGGTCGATAATGGTTTTGGCGATGCCCACATTGCTCGACTTTTCGAAGGCCTCTCTTAAGTTTGTTTTGCCATAACCCTTGCCATTACTGTCTTTAATTAAGGAAGACTTGTATTCGTAAATACCGTTTTCAGTATCAACGGGCGTGTTGAGGTCAGCATAGCCATCTTCGAAAAGAGCGAGTACGGCGGCCAATTTAAAGGTTGATCCGGGTTCAGTGCTTTCCCATACAGCATAATTACGCTTCTCGAAATAAGTACCATTTTTAGTGATGCCTAAATTGGAGATGGCTTTAATAGCACCAGTTTTCACGTCCATTAATACTGCGCAGCCGTGGTCGGCTTGATAAGTTTCTAGGCTAGAAAGCAAGGCATTGTGCACAATATCCTGCATGCGACTATCGATGGTACAAATTAAATCGAGGCCGTTTTCGGGCTCTTCTTCATTTTGGTCGTTCAGGGGCTTCCAGTTTTGGTTGCCAATTTTTTGCTTCAGTCGTTTACCGTCTTTCCCTTTGAGGTAAGCCGAATAAGCACCTTCGAGACCAGTAGCGAAACTTTTACGTTCGCGGCCAATAGTACGCTCCGCAATTTTACCGAGTGGCATTTTGCGGTAATTCTCTTGTTCTATAATTAAGCCTCCTTTAAAACGACCGGCATTAAATATGGGGAAGCTTTTAATTTCTTGCAGATCTAGGTAACTGAGATCCTTGCCAATGGGAAAATAACGCTGATCTTGGTTGCGGGCTTTAATTAGCTCATTCTTCCAGCTAGCCCAAGTTCGGTCCTTAAATTTCGCGGCTAAGCTTTTGCTCAAGGCAGATACCTCTTCAAAAAAAAGATCCTCTTCAACCGTAACGGGATCGAAGTGTAAATTGTAAACCGGCACCGAAGTCGCGAGTAATTTGCCGTCGCTGGAGTAAATGTTTCCTCTTTCAGCGGGGATGTTCATTTCGCGCACTACTTCTTTTTGAGCGCGTTCCCGTAAGGCCTCCCCTTCAATAAATTGGATGCTTAATAATTTGGTAAATATGAGCACAGCTAAGAGGGCCAGTGGTACAAACACCAGAAAGGCTCTACTTAATATGGCTTTGTTTTCGGACATCTAGTCTTCTAATCTTTTACCGTAATTACTTTAGGCGGTTGTTGGCCTTGTTGCAGATTTAAATGGGCTGCGTTAACTTTTTCAATCACTTTGCTCTCCATCGATTCGTTCATTAAGCGCGAGCGGGTATCGATGAACTCGGAGTTTAATTCTTTCATTTCGCGACGCAGTTCGGCGATGCGATGAACTTTTCGCTCGGCATTATGACTGCTGGTGGTCATAATTAAGGCTAAACCGCAGAGGAAAAGGATATAAGGCCAATGTTTTAGCACCTTGGGATTTACCAGAAATCCTCCGGTAAGAAGGGTGCTAAAGCGGCTGTTTTTTTTAGTTTCAGTCATTCTTCCCCGCAATTTTTTCGGCGGCTCGCATTTTGGCAGAGCGGGCACGCGGGTTAATGCTAATTTCTTCGTCGCTAGGAATGAGAGGCTTGCGGGTAATCGGCTCCAAAGGGCGGATTAGGTTTCCGTAGAAATCCTTTTCCATGCTGCCGTCGAAATGTCCGCCGCGGAAATAATTCTTCACCAAGCGATCTTCCAAAGAGTGGTAAGAGATACACACGATGCGACCTTGATCTTTTAATACCGCAGTCGACTGCTCCAGTAATTCTTCAATTACCTTTAGTTCTTCGTTTACTTCTATGCGTATGGCTTGAAAAACCTGCGCGATATATTGTCCCGGCTTATTGCGCGGGGCTAATTTTTCTATGGCCGCTTTCAGCTGAAAGGTGCTTTCTAAGGGCTGTTTGCTAATAATGGCGCGGGCGGCTAAATGCGGACGAGGAATTTCTCCGTATTGTTTTAAGATGCGAATCAATTCGGTTTCATCCGATTGGTTTAGTACGTCGGCAGCGCTGCGGCCTTTATTGCGGTTCATGCGCATATCTAGTGCGGCATCGTAACGCAAAGAAAAGCCTCTTTCCCCTTCATCGATCTGGTGGGAGGAAATCCCAAAATCCCCTAAAATCGCATCTACGGAAGTGATGCCTTGCATGCGCAACATTTTTTGGAGATAGCGGAAATTAGAACTGATCAGCGTAAAGCGCGGATCGTCGGGAATATTGTTTTTAGCATCAGGATCTTGGTCGAAGGCGAATAATTTCCCCTGCTCGCCTAAACGGCTAAGGATTTCACGCGAATGCCCACCACCGCCAAAGGTTACGTCTACATAAACACCATCGGCTTTGATCGCCATTAGGTCTACGCTTTCTTTTAAAAGTACGGGGTTATGATAGCTCATCGTCCAGATCATTTAGGCTGCCCATTACGTCTTCGGCTAAGGCGCCAAAGTCAATTTCAGGATTGTTGATCGTGGCTTCGTACTGGGCTTTATCCCATACTTCGATGAATCCGCCGGTGGAGGCGAGGGTGATATCGCCTTTTAATTTGGCGAAAATCATCAGGTCTTTGGGAATGTTAATTCTACCATTACCATCTACTTCTACCACTTTTACCCCTGCGGTAAACATGCGAATGAAGTCGTTATTCTTTTTCACAAAGCGGTTCAGGCGATTCACTTTCGCCATGGTTCTTTGCCATTCGCTCATGGGGTAGAGTTCCAAGCAGTTTTGGAAAACGCTGCGTTTTAGGATGAAGCCTTGCTCCATAGAGGCAAGCAGCTGCTTTTTGAGCGCGCTCGGTATGGCGGCACGCCCTTTTGCATCTAACTTACAATCATGTACTCCTATCAAATTCAGCATTTTAGCCTTCTTGTGCTTGTGTTTTCAAAAATAGAAATATTGTCCCACTTTAGCCCACAAACTACCACTATGTTGATAAATTATGAAATTATGTCAATAATTGACTTTAATTAAAGTGTCTTATCTATTTGTTAAACAGATAGATAAATGCTTTTATTTTAGGGTGGGAGAAAGTGGAGTGAAAAAACCAATTTTGGAGTCAAAAGTGGTTTTTTGATGGCGAGTACTAGTTTTAAATACCCGCAGAGATCTAGTTGTTAGTGCTTTAGCTAGCAGTGGATTCAGGGTTCAGCATAAAAAAACCGCCCTCAATTGGGGCGGTTTGTATGCTATCACTAGCGCACATGGCGCTTTAAAAATCGGCTTTAAAAAATGCTATTTCATTTTAACGCTAAGACGTGTCTCTGATTAATCAAATAGTCCTTTAAAAGAAGTATTCGACTCATTTGGTAGAGTAACCTTCAGTTTGGGATTGCGAGCCATTTCTCTTTTAATGGCGAAAACCGCCCCTTCGTTACGGGCCCAACTGCGACGAGAAATCCCGTTGTTTACATCAAATAACAGCATGGTTTCTAAACGTCGATCAGCTTCTGGGCTGCCATCAAGTAGCATTCCGAATCCGCCGTTAATTACTTCGCCCCAGCCTACACCGCCACCGTTATGGATGCTCACCCAAGTAGCGCCGCGGAAGCTGTCGCCGATTACATTATGGATGGCCATATCTGCCGTAAAGGCCGAGCCATCGTAAATGTTAGAGGTTTCACGGTAGGGCGAATCGGTGCCGCTTACATCGTGATGATCTCGTCCTAAAACCACGGGGCCAATTTTACCTGCGCGGATAGCAGCGTTAAAAGCTGCGGCAATTTTGATACGTCCTTCACTGTCGGCATATAAAATTCGCGCCTTAGAACCTACTACTAATTTGTTTTCTCCGGCGGCTTCAATCCAGCGGATATTGTCTTCTAATTGTTGCTTAATTTCGGCGGGCGCTTCTAGAGCAATTTCTTTCAATACCGCTGCGGCAATGGCGTCGGTTTTCGCTAAGTCTTCGTCTAAGCCACTCGCGCAAACCCAGCGGAAAGGACCAAAGCCATAGTCGAAGCACATGGGACCCATAATGTCTTGTACATAACTGGGGTATTTAAATTCGTGACCAATGGTGGGATTGGGGTTCATTACATCTGCACCAGCGCGGCTTGCTTCTAGTAAAAAGGCATTACCATAATCGAAAAAGTAGGTGCCGCGTTCGCAGTGGCGATTAACCGCAGCCGCATGTCTTTTTAAAGATTCTTGCACCAAATGGTGAAATTGGTCGGGGTCATTAGCCATCATTTCATTGGCTTCCTCGAAAGACAATTGCACAGGGTAATAACCGCCCGCCCAAGGGTTGTGCAAGGAGGTTTGATCGGAGCCAAGTTCCACGTAAATTCCTGCGCTGTCGAAGGCTTCCCATACTTCTACCACATTGCCTTCGTAGGCGATGGAAACTGTTTCTTTTTTACTTTTCGCTTCTTTTACGCGAGCGACTAATTGATCGATATCGGCAATAAGTTCATCTACCCAGCCTTGCTCATAGCGTTTGCGACTGGCTGCCGTATTTACTTCCGCGGTAATGGAAATACAGCCCGCAATATTGGCTGCTTTGGGTTGGGCGCCACTCATGCCACCTAAACCGGCGGTAATAAATAT
>Ga0075467_10000345_pt1 | contig 35692 bp, 26 predicted proteins | sample DEB08_DNA_9_FD_75067 | JGI IMG/M metagenome (GOLD analysis project Ga0075467, IMG submission 75067) | Aqueous microbial communities from the Delaware River and Bay under freshwater to marine salinity gradient to study organic matter... | ecosystem: Environmental > Aquatic > Marine > Coastal ... | reverse complement strand
GGCGGCATCAAAGAATTTAAAGATGCTGTAAAAGAAGACGACAAAGACAACAAAGATTCAGATAAAGGCGGTAAAGCCTAAAAATTTAAGTACAATACCTTGGCGGACTATTCTAACCTTCAGGCTCTACAAAGCGATTTAAGTAATGGTAAAACTAGTTGCACCCAACTCGTAGAGCATTACCTACAAAAAATTGAGGATAATAAAGACCTTAATGCCTTCGTGGAGGTATACTCCCACGATGCTCGCAGCAGAGCCACGGTAATTGATGCCAAAATAAAACATGGCACCGCGGGGAAATTAGCGGGAATGGTAATTGGCGTAAAAGACAATATCGCCTACCAAGATCATGGCCTAAGCGCCGCCAGTAAAATACTTTCAGGTTTCACCTCCCTGTATTCGGCCACTGCCGTAGAAAGGCTTTTAGAAGAAGATGCGATTATTATTGGTCGCCTCAACTGCGACGAATTTGCGATGGGTTCTTCCAACCGTTTTAGTCATTACGGCCCTGTAAAAAACCCTCTCGATAAAAACCTTGTTCCCGGTGGTTCTTCGGGTGGAAGCGCCGCTGCAGTAGCTGCTGGTTTATGCATGGCCAGCCTCGGTAGCGATACCGGCGGTTCTATTCGTCAACCCGCCAGCTTTACTGGCATTTATGGTTTTAAACCCAGTTACGGACGAATTTCGCGTCACGGATTAATTGCCTTTGCCTCTAGTTTCGACCAAATTGGTCCTTTCGCAAATTCAATTGAAGACACCGCCCTGCTTTACGAAGTAATGGCGGGTGCCGATCAATACGATAATACCTGCAGCCAACGCGAGGTAATCCCGGTTTCCCTAGATGGGGGAAAACAAACACGCAAGATTGCCTATTTTAAAGATGCGCTAGAAAATGCGAGCCTCGACCCCGAAGTACGCGCTCAAGCAGAGGCCTTTATCGATAAACTACGAGCAGCCGGACATACGGTGGAAGCTATCGACTTTCCGCTTCTCGAGTATCTTGTACCTACTTATTATATTTTAAGCACCGCCGAAGCAAGCAGTAACTTAGCGCGCTACGACGGAATCCATTTTGGCTACCGCAGTCCTAATGCTCACGACTTAGAAAGCACCTATAAACTTTCCCGTACCGAAGGATTTGGCCCCGAAGTAAAACGTCGTATCCTTTTAGGAACCTTCGTATTAAGCAGTGGCTACTATGAAGCCTATTATGGCAAAGCACAAAAAGCTCGCCGTTTGGTAACGGATAAAACCAATGAAATATTCGCCGATTACGATTTTATCTTTTCGCCAACTACACCGCACACCGCCTTCCCCATTAACCAAGTGGAAAGTGATCCCACCCAAATGTATTTAGAAGATATCTTTACGGTACACGCAAACATTACGGGTTGCCCTTCTATTTCCTTGCCGCTAGCCCAACATAAAAACGGCCTACCCTTAGGCATGCAGTTTACGGCAGCCAAGTACGAAGAAGCTGATTTGCTGCAATTTGCGCAAACATTAGTTAACAATTAAAGGTTAGTCCTTTCGTTAAACCCTCATTGAGGGGCTCTTTAATATTCTGTAAATTCCCTTCTTAGCTCTAAGCCTCATGAAGAAAAAAATAATTTTACTCTCTACTCAGGTATTTTTCCTCCCAGCTTTGCTATTGGGGGGAAATCCTAAGAAAGGGGAAACCGACAGTATTGTCAAGCCCAAGCTTGTTGCTTTAGATGCAATTCAGTTGGAAGACGACCCCTTTGCGGCCCGTCTAGACAGCCTACTGAGTCTTAGCTTTTTTGAAGATCTAAATAGCGTTCGCCTTAACGATTCCGATAGCATTATGCTTTGGAATACTAATAATGCCGAGGCTCCTCGCTTTAGCGATAGTATTTATGCCGCTCGCCTAGAAGCCCTGAACGAACTTAGCCCCATGGCTTTAGGCTATAACTCCACCGTAAAATCGTATATCGAACTGTACTCCATTCGTCGTCGCGAGCAGGTTAGTAAAATGCTTGGTTTAGCCCAGTATTACTTCCCTCTTTTCGAGCAAGCACTGGATAAATATGATATGCCGCTTGAGCTGAAATATTTAGCCGTAGTAGAATCGGCACTTAACCCAATGGCGCGTTCACGCGTGGGTGCTACCGGCTTATGGCAGTTTATGTACGCCACTGGAAAAATGAATGGCTTAAACGTTAATAGCTATATCGACGAGCGCAATGATCCCATTAAATCGACCGAAGCAGCTTGCCAATATCTCACCCACCTGTATCGCATTTTTGGTGATTGGAATTTAGCATTAGCGGCCTATAATTCAGGACCAGGAAATGTAAATAAAGCCATTCGTCGCAGTGGTGGCCAAAAAGATTACTGGGCCATTCGCCCTTACCTTCCCCGTGAAACGGCAAGCTACGTTCCCGCCTTTATTGCTGTAAATTACATTATGAATTACCATGAGGAGCACCTCATCTTCCCTACTCAATTAAAGCCTTCTTTTTTTAGTACCGACACGGTAAATATTAAAGAACGTCTTAGCTTCGAGCAGATTACTAAATTAATCGACATTAGTGAAGAAGAGTTGGAATTCCTCAATCCTGCCTACCGTCACAAGCTTATTCCGAAAAAAGAAGGAGGCGCCTATGCCTTAGTTTTACCGCACGATAAAATTGGTCTTTTTGTAAGTAACGAAGATTCGATTTACAAAATAGCGGCCCTACATTTCGAAGAAACGCAGGCGGAAGTACCCGAAGAAGTTCCCATGAACGATCGTATCCGCCACAAGGTGCGCCGCGGAGAAGTTTTAGGAACAATCGCCCAAAAATATGGCGTAAGTGTTAGCAGCATTCGCAGCTGGAACGGTTTACGCGGTAACACCATACATATAGGGCAAAGACTAACCATTTACCCACGTCGCTTACCCACTGAAACTGTCGCTTCTAACAGTTCTAAAAGTAGTAATACCGCATCTACGTCCAGTAAAAACGGAGAATACGAAAATTACCGCGTGCAAGATGGGGAGACTTTTTACTCCATTGCTCAAAAATATCCTGGCATTAGTGCAGAAAACATCATGTCGTGGAACAATATTGACAATGCCCGTCGTTTAAAACCAGGAATGACCCTCAAAATTTATCGCGAAAGCTAAACGCCTATGAACGCTCTAAAATCCTTCTTTCTTCTTTTCGTAAGTCTTACTCTTGTGAGTGCCTGCACTAATTCGGAAGAAGGCAAGGGAGCCTCAGGTATTTTTGGCAGCGAAAAGGTGCTGCCTCCCAGTAATGGCGGCATTTTAGATATTCTCGTTGTTGCCGATGATAAAGTGTGGGATGGCCCTGCGGGAGATGCCTTCTTAAAGCATTTCACAGCAATGACCTACGGCTTACCGCAACCCGAACCCCTGTATACCGTTCGACAAGTAGGTAGCCGCGATTTCGGCGATTTGCTAAAAAGATCGCGCTATTTAGTGCTTCTCAGCCTTGGTGATAGTACCATCTTTACCAGTGAAAACGATAAGTGGGCCCGCGATCAATTAGTCTTTTACCTTCAAGCCCCTTCCGAAGCCCTTCTGCGTAAGCATATTTTAGCCAAGAATAAAGAAATTGACGCCCTTATAGAGCAACGCGAAATGCTACGCATGAGTAAACGCATTGCCGCTCTTACCCATAAACTCTATCCCGATTTTCTAGCCGAAAATCACATCAAAATTAGCATTCCCAAAGATTTTGAAATTAGTGTAGAAAAGAAAGACCTGGTAATTTACTGGCGCCGTACCAAAGTGAATGATATGGGTATTATTATTTACCGTGGTCCGCTTCCGCAAGAAGGCGCTATAATTGGCGAACATCTTGTTCCCCTGCGTGATAGCCTCACTAAACTCTATGTAGCAGGCGCCCGCGAAAACAGCTATATGGTTACCGAAGATCTTATTAAACCCCAAAGCGAACCCACAGAAATTTCCAATAATTTCGCGCTAAAAACACGGGGACTCTGGCGCAGCGAAGGCGATATTATGGGCGGCCCTTTTGTGAGTTACAGCATTTACGACGAAAAGCATAAACAGCTCATTTATATAGATGCGTTTTTACTGCAGCCCGATAAAAAGAAACGTAAAACGCTCTTCGAATTGGAGAGTATTTTAAATACGGTGGAAATTACAAACTAGTGTAAAAGATCGTACAAAACGGGTAAGGATTTCAACTTCCCGAAGTCGGTGAAGTGCAAGCGGTAATAACTAAGGATGTTTTCTAAAACTTGCCTGCGCTGAGTAGAATTCTTTAAATCTACCGCCGCTGAATTTTTATAGCCTTCTGCCTGAAGAGCGGCCCAAACACGGGCTTCATAGCCATAGATATAATAAGAATGAAGAGGCTCCACCAAGATTTCTTGCGCATCTAGCAAATCAAAATAAGGCGCTTCGTTTTCTTTTTTAAAATGTGGTTCGAAGCCTAAAAAAGCACTAAAGTCCATTAAAAATGCAGGTAGGAAATTTCCCAAAGAGGCCTGCTCCTCGTCTAAAAAAATAAAGGCTTCTTTCAGAAATTGATACAACTGCGGAGCAGCCGCTTCTTCCTTTAAGGATTTACTGAGCAACTCTGCCAGAAAAAGAGCCAAGCAAGATTTAACCGGATCAAAAGGAATTTCCTGGTAAGGATGCACCAAACGCAATTCTTGCAAACGCTTTAGTTGACCTTTCGATTTATCGCTGTAAACTATTTCAACCAAGCTTAGGACCTGCATCAAAGGCTGACGTAAACCCTTTTTACTGGTCCGTGAAACGCTGCTAATTAGTGATAGAAGTCCGCATTCGGGACCGAAAACGGTAAGCACCATGCTGGCATCGCCATACTTTACCGCCCGTAAAATAATCGCTTCGCTGCGAATTTGCATTAATTGATAATCATGATTTTAGCCACTTCCGTATTGGCCCCTAAATCGTCACTAATAAAAGCCAAGTAAATCCCCGAAGCCACGCGCTCGCCGTCAAAACGATTGCCACTCCAAATGGCTTGCCCACCTTCGGCCACCGTTTCAAAAACAATATTGCCTTCCAAATCGGTGATTTTCACCTGAGCATTGGTTACCAAACCCCGAATTAAAATAGGACCTGTATAACCAGGCTCCACCGGATTAGGATAAGCAAAAACATCAGTCATGCGCTCTTCACCGGCAGTGGCCTGCCCTTGGTAAGACACAATTCCTTGATCGGAACCAAAGTACACCATGCCCGTTTTATCATCAATTTCAATATCTAAAATAGTATTACTTGCTAAGGGGCTGTTCTCTTTGGAGAAACGTAAAAGTTGAACTCGACCGTTTTCATTGGTATAGAAAACGCCACTATTTACCGTTCCAAACCACTTTTTATTAGAGCCATCAATTTCAATATCATTAATGGCCTCCGTTCCTAAAACTCTTTCGCCATTGCCATCGCCATCTTCATCTATAACAATGATGGAGGCATCATAACTACGATTCGCTTCAAAAATATTTTCAGGACTAAAGAGCACCGCCAAGCCCTCGTTAGTTCCAATCCAAATTTCACCATCCAAATCTTCCGCAAAGGAAAGAACCGACTCCGAGGGTAGGTTACCAGAGCCTTCCGAAGAGCCTAAACTGCGGTTTTCAACCGGAACACCGTCTTCGATGCGCACCACGATTAAACCGCCATTACGTACCTGCAACCAAACCTGATTAGAGGTTGTGGCCATGACTTTTAATACGTTGGCACCCGAACCCGAGGCGCCCAAACTATAGCTTTCGATCTTTCCATCGGGACGAATTACCCCTAAAGGCTTTTCGGTTAAAGAATTACTGAACCAAATATTACCATTTTGATCCATGTCCATATCGGCCACACGATGATTACCCAGGCCTTGAATAGAAGGTAAAACACCATTGGTGCTGGCCTCGTTAATTAAGCGCTCAACGCGAAGTTCCTCATTTGAAATGAAGAGTTCCAAAATTCCCGTTCCGTAGGTAGAAGCATAATAAATATTGGCATCGGTAGGATGCGGCATTATTTCCACGATATCCTTATAGCCCTCAAATTGACCTGACGGATAATTAGTCCACTGTAAATCAAGTAGTCGAAAGAAACCTTCTGAATTAAACTGCGGCGTTCCAACCGCATCAATCCCACCCGGACAAACCAAAAGCCCAAAATCACTTTGCTGCATACGCATTACGTTTTTGGTACGCGGACTATTCGGCACTAAGGGGAAAGGGAAAATTTGAAAGACTTGATATATTCCCGATGCCGCATCCGCAATCCAAAAATTTTCGGGATTGGTTCCCATCACCGCTGCAACGGGACTAAAAGCACTATCGCCCACGGTAATTGAGTTCCAGTTTTTTACAAATTGGAAATTCGCATCATAGGCACGAGCACTAAAATTATTTACAACAACCAATGTGCCTTTCGACTCACGTAGGGCGCGGTTATCGGCAATTTCATTGGCATCGAAATGCAGCCACTGTCCGTTTTCACGATAATAAATAGAATCCCTATTGGGTTCGATATTGCGATTCACAAATAGGCGGTTGTCGAAATAACAGATAAGATTTACTGAGCGTACCATTTGAGGGTCTTTCTTCCAATTGGCAAAGAAAAATTTTGCAGAATTTAGGGGAGCTTTGTACAATCCTTCGGGTGTTGCCGCATAAAGCGTATCGCCATCATCAGTAATCTGATTAACCCCTAAAGTGGTACCATTAGGGCCTATAATATAAGTTTCACGTACTAAGCCCGAGGGAATTTCATAAGCCAGAATACCAAAATTGGTGGCGATAAAAGCAACGCTATCCAAAATGTGGATATGGTTAATACGTTTTAATCCACTGTAATTGCTACTTAACCGTAAATCGGGAAAAGTTGTTACCTCACCATCGCGGTAAATATCCAAGTTTCCATTTTCATAACCGATTAAAAGTTCATCGGTTCTCTCGCTGTAAGCGATACAAGTTAAGCCCACATCGCTTAATCCATTCACCTTCGAAACCCGATTAATCGCCCGATCGCTAAGGTTATAAGTGTATAATCCTTGCTCGGAAGCCACATAGGTTATTCCTTTTTCCTCTACAATGTCAACCGAGTTCGCATAGGGCAAGTGGTCAACCCACACCCCTAAGTTATTCGATATCTGCGATTTAGACAGGAAAGGGATAAAAAATAAAATTAACCAATAGCATTTATTCATCGTAACAGAGCTTCTTGCGTATGTGAACGCTAAAATTAGCCAAAAATGATAGGCGGGAATAGATTTTACCATAGTTACGAAATCCTATATTTGCGAGATAGCACAAATTTTATTTTAATGCACACAAAATATAGATTGAATGGGTTGTGGAAGTTGTAGTACTAGTGGCATTCCAAAAGGTTGTAAAAGTAACGGCGCTTGTGGCGTAGACGGTTGCGAGAAACTTACAGTTTTTGATTGGCTTAGTGATATGGAGTTACCTAGTTCGGTAAATCCTTTTGATTGTATAGAAGTTCGTTTTAAAAATGGTCGTAAAGAGTATTTTAAAAACGTTAATAATCTCAAGCTCTATATGGGCGACGTGGTGGCCGTAGAGGGTTCACCTGGTCATGACATCGGCGCGGTTTCCCTTACGGGAGAATTAGTTCGCCTGCAAATGAAGAAGAAACGTCTCAATGTAGAATCTCCTGAGGTTAGAAAACTTTACCGCAAGTCCAATCAGCGCGATATAGACCTTTGGCGCATTGCCCAAGAACGCGAGCATGCCAGCATGGTGCGCAGCCGCGAAATAGTGAAAGAATTAAACTTAGATATGAAGCTAAGCGATGTAGAGTACCAAGGAGATAATGCCAAGGCTACTTTTTACTATATCGCAGAAGATCGCGTTGATTTTCGTGAGCTAATCAAACGCTTTGCTTCGGAGTTTAAAGTGCGTGTGGAAATGCGTCAGATTGGGTCACGCCAAGAAGCGGGAAAAATTGGTGGCATTGGCTCTTGCGGCCGCGAACTGTGCTGTAGCACTTGGCTCACCGATTTCCGCTCGGTTAATACGGCCGCGGCACGTTACCAGCAATTATCGCTTAATCCTACTAAACTAGCGGGACAATGCGGTAAACTAAAATGCTGCCTTAACTACGAGCTCGACACTTACTTAGATGCCCTTAAAAAATTTCCAGATACAAGTAAAAACCTGCAGACGAAAGCGGGCGATGCTTATTTCATGAAAATGGATATTTTCAAAGAAGTTCTTTGGTATGCCAATCCTACCCCAGGAAATAATGAGTGGCTTGCCATTAAACTTGCTGATGTAAACGCAATTATGGCCATGAATGAAAAAGGTGAAAAACCCGATTCACTCGATGAGTATAATGTTAATAATGTTCAAACAGAAGAAAAAAGCTACGAAAACGTTGTAGGTCAAGATGAACTTACCCGCTTCGATAATAAAGGTCAAAAAGGTCGCAATACCCGCAACAACAATAACCGTAAACGCAATAGCAACCAGGCCAAAGGTCCTAACAATAGAGCGAACCCTACTGCTAGACACGCGAAGGATCCTGATGCGAAAACGGCCCCCAATGCTAGCCCAAAACCTGCCAATAAGCCTGAGGCTACAGTAAATCCCGAGGCTAAAGCTGAAAATGGTGAAAATGGTCAGCCAAAAAGACGACCCAATCGCAGACGTTACAAACCTAAAAACAAAGGCAATCAAGGTGAATAAAATGTGCAGGTATACCTCATTGGCGCCTCTCTTATTAATTATTGCAGCTGCTTTTAATTTAAGCAGCTGCGATGAACGCCCCTACTTTGAAGAATATTTAAAAGTAGACCAGAGTGGTTGGATAGCCGATAGCAGTGCCCGTTTTCAAGTAGAAATTGAAGACACGAGCAGCGCTTACGCTTTAGTTTTTAACCTACGCGCTAACGACAATTACCCTTACAGCAACCTTTACCTTTTCCGTAAAATCCTTTCGGAAGAAAGCACCGAATACGCCGATACGGCCCAGTTATTTTTAGCCGATGCCTATGGGCGTTGGTTGGGAGACGGCATTGGTGAACTTAAAACCTTTCAGCGCGCTTATCGCCGCGAGCCCCTCAGCTTTCGCAAGAAGGGTGTTTACACATTCGAATTCAGTCAGGCCATGCGCACCAAGGCATTAACTGGCGTAGAAGAGGTTGGTTTAACCGTTTATAAAATTGAAGATGGCAAAGACAACAAATAGCCCCAAAAAAAACGACTATCGCCGCTATGTAAAACTATTTTGGTGGCTCATTTTTCTCGGTGTTTTTAGCCTTGTTTTAATTATTAGTATTACCGCTTTGGGCGGATTTGGTCCCCTGCCTACCTTCGATGAAATTGAAAACCCGAAGAGTAACTTGGCCACCCAAATTATAAGTTCTGATGGAGAACTATTAGGTAAGTTTTACCATGACAACCGCACCCACGTTGACTATGAGCAACTTTCCCCTCATCTTGTAAATGCGCTCGTAGCTACCGAAGATGAACGCTATTACGATCATTCCGGTATCGACTTCGAAGCCTTGGCTCGCGCGGTGGTAAAGTTAGGTTCGGCTGGAGGGGGTAGTACTATTACCCAACAGTTGGCCAAACAACTCTTCTCCGAAGATCCCAAAAATATCATCGACCGTATCCGTCAAAAACTGAAAGAGTGGATTATCGCCGTTCAACTGGAAAGACAATACACCAAGCAAGAAATTATTGCGATGTATTTTAATCAGCTCGACTTCATTTACAATGCGGTTGGAGTGCAATCGGCGGCAGCCATCTATTTTAATAGCAGCACGGATAGCCTTACGCTAGAGCAAGCAGCGGTAATTGTGGGAATGGCTAAAAACCCCTCCCTCTATAACCCCAAGCGCAAACCCGAGTTAATGCAAGAGCGTCGCAATGTGGTGTATCGACAAATGATCCGCAATAATATGCTTACGCAAGAAGCCTATGATACTTTAAAAGGTCGTCCCATTGTTTTAGATTTTCAAAGACAACGTCACTTTGATGGGCAAGCCCCATATTTTCGCGAATACCTAAGGCAATATATGGCCGATTGGATTAAAGAAAACCCAAAAGCGGATGGTAGTCCTTATAACCTTTATACCGACGGTCTTAAAATATACACTACGCTGGATTCACGCATGCAAGCTTACGCTGAAGAAGCGGTAAACGAGCACATGAGCAATCTACAACGCGTGTTTTTTAAGATGGAAAAAGGACGTAAAACAGCGCCCTTCCATTCTGTAAACGAAAGTCAAATTGACAATATTCTTAAGCAAGCAATGCGCCGCAGTCCGCGCTATCGCGGTTTAAAAAAGAATGGTATGTCGAACGATAGTATTGATATCGTTTTTAATACCCCGCGTCAAATGAGCGTATTCTCCTACCAAGGTGATATTGATACCCTTATGACTCCCCTCGACTCAATCCGCTATTACAAACACTTCTACCGTAGTGGACTACTTTCGGTTGAACCCCAAACTGGTTTTATTAAAGCTTGGGTGGGTGGCATTGATTTTAGCCATTTTAAATACGATCATGTAGTACAGGGAAAAAGACAAGCAGGTTCACTTTTCAAACCTTTCGTTTACGCAACCGCCATTAAACAAAAAGGCTACTCTCCTTGCTTTGAAGTTCCTAATGTGCGCACTTGCATCGAGCGTGGTAAGTTTAACTTATTGAAAGATTGGTGTCCAGAAAACTCGGACCATAAATACGGCGGTGTTTATACTTTAAAATATGCGCTGGCCCACAGTGTAAATAGTGTAACCACCTATTTAATGAAGCAGGTCGGTCCCGAGCCCGTTATTCGTCTGCTCCACGAAATGGGAGTGAAAGATGAAATCGATCCGCAGCCTTCCATCGCTTTGGGCACAGTTGATTTATCGGTTTACGATATGGTGGGCACCTACACTACTTTTGCTAATAAAGGTGTTTATACGGAACCAATTTTTATTACCCGCATAGAAGATAAAAATGGGGTTATCCTTCAAGAGTTTAGTCCCAAAACCAATGAAGTAATGAGCGCCCAAGATGCTTATGTTGTAACAGACCTTTTAAAAGGGGTTACTCTAGGAGGAACTGGTACCCGCTTGCGCTCCGCTTGGGGAACCTATGCCAATGATATAGTAACGGGCTTTCCTTATGCCTTCACTAATCCTATTGCCGGGAAAACAGGTACCACCCAAAACAATGCTGATGGTTGGTTTATGGGCATGGTTCCCAATTTAATTACTGGGGTTTGGGGCGGCTGCGAAGATCGTTCCGCTCATTTTGGGAAAACCCGAGACGGACAAGGAGCTACGGTCTCCCTACCAGTTTGGGCCCTTTTCATGCGCAAATGCTATTCAAACCCAGACCTTGGCATAAGCAAAGGTGATTTTGAAAAACCGGTGGAACCGCTCACTATTGAACTTAATTGTGCGGCCTATAAAGCTTCGCTGGGTCAAAGTTTCAGTAACGATACTACTGGCCTTCGCAATAATGTTGATCCCCAATTTGATATCGATTAAAAATGATAAGAAAAGTTGTAAAAAATGCCGAAGAGGCAGTACAAGGATTAAAAGATAACATGACCCTAATGCTGGGTGGATTTGGTTTAAGTGGCATTCCCGAAAATTCCATTTTAGCGATTCGTAGTAATGGTGCTAAAAATTTAATCTGCATTAGTAATAATGCCGGTGTGGACGATTTTGGCTTGGGTTTACTTCTCCAAACTCGTCAAATTAAAAAGATGATTAGCTCCTATGTGGGCGAAAATGATCTCTTTGAAAAACTGATGCTGAGCGGTGAATTAGAGGTAGATCTCATTCCACAAGGGACCTTAGCCGAAAGATGTCGCGCCGCCGGCGCTGGTATTCCCGCCTTTTTTACACCCGCTGGTTTTGGAACCGAAGTGGCAGAAGGCAAAGAAGTACGCGATTTCAATGGTAAACCGCATATTTTAGAACAGGCCTTCGACGCCGATTTTGCCTTTGTAAAAGCTTGGAAAGGCGATGAAGCAGGTAATCTGATTTTCAAAGGAACCGCTCGAAATTTTAACCCCCTTATGTCAATGGCCGGAAAAATTACCGTCGCCGAAGTAGAAGAACTTGTTCCTGCCGGAGAACTGGATCCTAATTTTATTCATACACCCGGTATTTTTGTGCAGCGTATTTTTCAAGGGGTAAACTACGAGAAACGCATTGAGCAACGTACCGTCCGTAAGTCTTAAAACCTTGGACGAGAAGCGGCTTTACCAGCGCAGCTTTATTACGCTTAGTATCGTCACGTGGGTTTACTTAATCGTTCGTGCATACAGCGCTCCCTTAGTTTTTGATGAAGCAACTAGCTATTTTTTATTTGTAAAAAATGGCACTTTTTGGCCCGGACAAGCTTACTGGTCCGCCAATAATCATTTCCTAAACTCCCTTTTAGGCCATGGCTCTGTTTTGGTTTTTGGTCCCCAAGAATGGGCCTTGCGCTTACCCAGCTTAATTGCCTTCCCTTTTTACGCGCTTTTTGGCTTTCGCCTGATGAGTAAACTAGAGTGTGCTGTGCTTCGCTGGTGGGCATTCGTACTATTTTTTACCAGTCACGGAATTTTAGAGTTCTTTGGCTACGCACGAGGCTACGGACTAATGCTTTGCTTTATACTGGGCAGTCTTTGGTATTTGCGCGCCCTTTACTTACAATTCCGCTTAAGCACTTTATACTGCCTACTAGTTTTTAGCTTTTTAGCGCTACTCAGTAATCTTAGCTGTTTACCATTAATTGGCTTATTGCTGCTAAGCTCCCTTTACCTTAGTTGGCGATCTTCCAAAAGCCTAGGGCTCAAAATTCGCTTAACTGCTTTAACCGTCCTTCCTTTTTTATTCCACCTTTGGTGGATTTTCCAACTAAGAGAGCACCGTGAACTGTATTACGGAGGGCAAAGTGGTTTTATCAGCGATAGCCTTAATTCTTTGGTAAGCATGGTCTTACATCCTGATCTTTCGCCCTATATTTTTGTAGCAGCCGGTATCCTATTCCTACTTAGCTTAATTATTAGTAAAGCCTGGCACAACTTTCAAAAATTAAATATTGAGTCTTGGTCCTTACTATCTTTCTTTCTAATTACAGCCTTTTACCCCATTGGGCATTGGCTTATCCAGCTAAACTTCCCTTACGATCGTGCTCTAATCTATTGGTTAGTTTTTGGTTTAGTTATTCAGTTTATTTGGCTTAATAAACTTCTTCAACAGGGCCATAAAAGCATGCTATTAACTCTCAGTTGGACTGTAGTATTCCCGCTTTTATTCTTAGCTCAGCTTTCGCTCAATCGGGTTTCTTTTTCGGGTTGGAGTAAAGAACAGATCCCTGATCGCTTTTACCAAAAATTAACTAATCTCAATGCCGAAAACATCGGCGGCTCTTATTTGCACATACCACAATGGAATTTTTTACATACTAAAATTAAGGGATCTCTTCCCGCTATTATAATTAGCGACAGTCCTAGCCTCGACTACCGCTTAAGCGAGAAGAAAGGTTTGCAAAAATGGGCGGAGAATTACCAGCCCATTGATAGCAATAATGCCGGTCTTTACCTCTTGCAGCGTAAAAGCTTTAAAGAAAAAATTGCCTTAAAGCGCATTCAGCTAGCCGCACAAGAGAGACATCAACAAGGATTCCCGATTTACAAGAGCTCTGATAGTCTTAGGGTCGATGCTATTTCGGGGCGTGTAAAAATCAAAACCGAAAATGCCCCTAACCAATTATGCATCGCCTTACAAGGCTTAAGTAAGAATGGCGAGCAAGTGTATTGGCAAGCTTTTAGGGCCCGCGACTACTTAAGCCACAAAAATGAATGGCAGGATTGGCGCCTTTTTGTAAGTTTGGAAAACCTGCCTCAAAGTAGTGATCGGCTAAAACTTTTTGTCTGGAACCCAGAAAATGAGACCTTTAGCCTAGAAGCTAGTGAATGGACTCTTTGGAAATTGAAATAAAATATCCCACATATGCTCGATAAAAATGGAATTGCACAACGCATCGCACAAGAAATGGAAAATGGTTATTATGTTAACCTAGGAATTGGTATCCCTACCCTTGTGGCTAATTATATTCCAGAAGGTATTTCCGTTGAGTTTCAAAGTGAAAATGGCATTTTAGGCATGGGTCCTTTTCCCACCGAAGATGAAGTAGACGCCGACCTTATAAATGCTGGTAAACAAACCATAACCGCTTTGCCCGGGGCGAGCTTTTTCGATTCTGCCATGAGCTTTGCCATGATTAGAGGTCAGCATGTGCAAATGACAGTGCTTGGCGCCATGGAGCTTTCGCAAGATGGCGATATTGCCAACTGGAAAATTCCTGGCAAAATGGTGAAAGGCATGGGAGGAGCGATGGATTTAGTTGCTTCCGCAGAAAACATAATAGTAGCCATGATGCATACCAATAAAGCGGGCGAATCGAAACTCTTGGAAAAGTGCAGCTTGCCTTTAACTGGCGTAAGATGCGTACGAAAAGTAGTTACCAATTTAGGGGTTTTAGATATTAAAGATGGTGCCTTCCATCTGCGTGAATTAGCCCCTGGCATTAGTATAGATGAAATTAAAAATGCCACCGCTGGTAAACTGATTATTGAGGGCGATATCCCCACAATGAAACTCAATTAATGCAGAACTTTCTTAAGGCGAATAATCTCTACTGGTTGCTGGTAGTTGTCTGTGTTTTTGTTTTCAGCTTATCGCGTTTTTGGGATAAGAAGCCAGTTATTGACTGGGACATGACACTTTACTACAGCTATTTACCAGCGCTTTTCATTTATGATGATTTAAAGTTTGAACAGCCCACGGAAGAGTGGGGCAAGCGTCATTTTTATATGAATAGCGACTCTGAAGGTAATCGCTATGTAAAAATGACGGGCGGCTTGGCCATTATGTACAGCCCCTTTTTCGCTTTAGGGCATCTTTATGCTAGCCTTAGCGAGGTCTATGCCGCCGATGGTTTTAGCATCCCTTATCGCCTTTCCTTACTGCTTTCCTCTTTGTTTTTTGCGCTTTGGGGGCTCCACCTACTGCGCAAAGTATTAGAACGCTTCTTTCCACCTTGGGTAGGCAATATTAGTGTCGTCTTACTTTTTGTAGGAACCAACATGCCGCATTACACTTTTGTAGAGCCGATGAGTCATGTCTACAATTTCTTTCTGATTTCGGCCATCCTCTTTCTTAGTCTCAAGTTTTGCGATAAACCCAGTTTTAAATTAGCCATTCCCATAGGGGCTTTGGCGGGCTTAATGATTTTGATTCGTCCTACTAATATTCTCATCTTGCTTTTTCCTATTATTTATCTCGCATCTAGCGGAAGCTTAAAAAATGCCAATGAATGGTTAAAGTATGGTCTTATCGCCGCTTTCTTTGCCTTTTTAGCGGTAAGTCCGCAGCTTTTTTACTGGCACTATATGACAGGAAACTGGGTCCTGTATTCTTATAATGATGAACATTTCTTTTTCCTAAACCCTCATATTTGGGATGGCCTTTTTAGTTATCGTAAAGGCTGGTTTGTTTACAGTCCGCTTTTACTATTTGCTGCGCTCGGTTTTATTGCCTTGTTTAAAAAATCGAAGCTACTTTTTAGCAGTAGTTTAATTGTTCTGGCCTTGGGGCTTTGGGTTAACCTTAGCTGGTGGTGCTGGTGGTATGGCGGTGGATTTGGAGCGCGTTCTTTAATTGACTTTTTACCCTTTATGGCTTTTGGCCTGGCGGCCTTTCTTATGTGGCTTTCTCAGCAAAAGCGCCTAATAAAAGCCCCCGTAATAGTCGTATTAAGCTTTTTAAGCATCTGGTCTGTTTTTATGAATAAGCAGTATAAGAGTAGCATTATTCATTACGACAGCATGAGCAAGGAGCTTTTTTGGAAACAGTTTTTTAAAGATCACTTTGTAAAAGAATACGAAAGCTATTTAGAGCACCCGGATTATGACGCGGCAAAAAAGGGGGAGGAAGATTATTAAATGTGAATTCGAAGTGAAATTAGAACTAAGACTTTCTTTGTAATTTTGCGTCCTCACACAAAATATGTGTCATTCTAGCCGCTAATGCTATAAAAAACACTAATTATTAGGGTCAGGTAGTTTACACTTTAGCTTACTTGGTACAATCGCTAAGATTTTCACTTCACCTGTGCCATCGCAAGTATACCATTTCACTTCTCCTCCCGGCTTAATTCCTTCGCCGAAGGATCCGTCATACTGCCATTTACCCCAAGAACCATCCGGTTTTTGAAAACTTGCAAAGGTTCTTAAATTGTGACCTAAGTTATTTGTAAAGGTTACTTCCACGCTTGTACTTTTACCGCAACGGGTCCCTATGTACACAGAGCCTCGCAAATCATATATCCAATTACAATTCGGCAGCGAGCAATTTTGATTTAAGTACTCATCGATATACTCCTTGTATTCATTCAGTAAATCAACTTTTTCAAATGTTTCATTTAGCTTACTAGAGTAAGCAGCACTCGCCTTATCAAACTGTAGCAATTGTAACCTGAGCTCTTTCCTTAGGTTTTGATGATCATCTAAAGACTCAACATTATCTCTTAGGTTGAGAAAAAAGGCGGTTGCGTTGCCGACTTGACCTAGTTCAGATAATGCCATTTTAAACATCTCGTACTCTACATTCTCACTAATTAAAAGTGATAGATTGTTTTTGCCTTTTCCTAATGCATCGAAAAATTTTACGGAATTGTTACTAATTGCTTTTCCATGAAACTGCCTTGCTAAGCCCAAAACCTTTCCCTGTGGACTTCCGATTGCCATAATATCATTGAATGCATCACATAAAAGTTTAACCGTGACCACTAAGGCTACTGTATTACTTGCTGCCCAACTATTATCATCCTGCAACTCCTTTCTATACTTTTCTATATCCTTCAAGGCCTCTGCGTTCAGCTGGTATGCGCTAACTGCTTTGTCGTAAAGCACAACAAGTTCATTGTCTCTATATTCTATTAATTCCTGGCAGTCCAAGTTTTGCCCAAAGGAGTTAATTGAAATCATTATTAAAAAAAGTATACTCTTTTTCATTAATCGATTCATTTTATCCATCCCTGAATTTTGAAAGGGAAAAACACAGTCAGTATTAATAACGTTTAGTCGCAATCATAAGGGCATTTTTCAGGGTCAAGAATGAGCAACTTCTAATATATTCCTATTGCTAGCTATTAACTAATTCGAACTTTAGCCAATAAAGCAACAACTACTATAAAAAATCTAAAACACGCCCGTAGTTACTCCGGTAGCCAAATGTATCACTCACAAAACCGGCACATGTTTTTGCTGAAAAACACTGACTTCCCCAGTTGGAAGTTACAATCTTAAACGCAGACCCAAGTTAATCATTGAGTTGTTAAACTTTTCCACATTAAAAAAATACCCACCTTGTACCTCGTCATCATAAACAGAACTTAAGCCGAAAGTAAAGTCTACAAGAGCATCGAGGCTTAGATTTCGATCGAAAACATAAAACTGGTATACAGGATAAGAAGCCCCTAAAAATAAAAATGTACGAATTTTCTTCACGCCTATAAGCTCATCTTCTGTTCTGTTGTTTATTACGCTTTCAGTGAGAAATGAGTCTTCGTAAGTCTCTACTAATTTCAGACTATTCATAAACGAAAACTGCAAAGCAAGGTGAGCCTGGAACTTCTTGTAATGGTAAGTCCCTCCTAGTTTAAGATCAGTAAAACTTTGTCTAAAATCGCCCGTGTTCTTAAAAAAAAATGAAACATTTGGATCAACACCATCAGTAAACGTCAATTCGCTTCCATAGCTTAAATCTTGACCACTTAAACCAAGCTCTGCAAAAGCTGAGAATTGAGGGTTAATTTGATAGCTCAATCCAAAATAAAGATTTGAAGAAACACCTCCGATTCCCTCATCAGCAGAAACAGTACTCCCCAGTGGGTCTTGCATTTGTTCGGTACGATAAGAAACAATGGAGTAGTTTAACTTAAAGCCAAGGTAATAGTTTAAACTTCCCGATTCTGAAGAATACGTTGTACTCGCAACGGACTCTGTGCTCGACCCTTCATTACTAGTGTTTGTCTCCTCTATGGAGAGCGAAAGAAAGTACTCTTTTAATTCTAGCTGCTCTAAAGCCTTATAATAGGCCTGCAAGCTTTCTTGAGCTTCAGTATTTCTTCCTTCACTAAGCGCTTCACGATAGCTACTTGCATAGTAGTGCAGCTCATCAATAGTCCTGAGCCTGCTATTTAACAGGCTCTTAAAACTTGGCGCAAGCCCATCCTCATTTAATTTTGCAGAAAAGACCTCGTAAAGGGTATCAATTTTGGCTAAAAAGTTTTTGTAGCCCTCAATTCGCGCTTGTTCAGCCTTATCATTTTGCAAGCTAGCAAACTGACTTAAAACTCCCAATTCCATAGAGTTGAGGCCAATATATTTTTCTTGTGCCTGCCCCGCAGCCGAAAATATTAACAAGGCGATAAAGGCGTAGAGTATATTCTTCATTCCAATCGCTTATAAAAAGATGTCTAAAGAACGATGAAACCCTACTAAAAAGTAAAGACTACCATCATCATAATTAGTGTCTGTATTATTTCTAAGTGAGCTTTCTATTTCCCCTGTGAAAGGGTAATTTGGATATATATTTAAAAAGAAATTAAAGCTATGGTCTTTTTTATAATCTAAAAAATAGCCTGTCACAAAGCGATCCTCCATATTGTATGATTCTGGCAATTCTATTCGCTGGATTCGTGTATCATCGTTTCCACTTAAACCCTCTTGAATAATACCCATGCTTAAGTGGCTGCGAGTAAACTGTCCCCATGTAAACTTAGCACCATAACGCACCTGACTGTAGGTAATACTAGAGTATGCCGAACCACTTTCCTCTTCCAGTAGCCAGTAATTTTGGCTTATATCCCTTCCGCCGCCTTGGTATTCAAAAAGTGCCTTAAAATTAGGATGACCGGCATAAACTTGTCCCCCATAATTATAGGTGGGAATATTAAAGCTGTGCATTATTAACGATGCCCCTAAACCACCACCTGCAAAACCATAAGCCCCGATATATTCTGATTCATAACCGATTTTAAACTTGAAATCAAAATTTACAGGCCAAGTAAAGTCGTAGTCCGTATTATATTTATAATCAACTCCATCAAAAACCTCACTATTAAAGTAAATAGGTTGAATCATAAAAGAGTATCCAAACTCAGTGCTGATAGATAAGGAAGGTTTATTTTGATAAACCTGATCAAAGTCCACCATACCCATGTTTTGATAAATCATCTTACCTAATATGGCCAACATACTAACGGTACCTGCAGCTGTAGCGGCGGCAATTTGCGCATTCCTTTGGTTTTGTTGGTTTTTCCATTGCGCGTACTCCTGCCGTTGTCTATTTTCTTCCGCTTGTTTCGCTTGCGCTCGGGCGTACTCATCTGCCTTGCGCTGCCGTTCCATTTCCTCCTGGCTTGGACCGCTTGCCGTTTTTCCGCGGGTAGAACTAGAATTCCCGCTATTTGATTTGCTAGTGGAACCAGAACTTTTTGACCGAGCATTATTGGCCGCAACATGCTCAGCGTGTATTTCAGCGGTTGTCTTCTTAGGTTTAGGACTATTACTAAAAGTTCCACCTCCCATTACTTGCTGCGTTAGATTAGTTAATGCGTCCTGTTCATTATTATTCGCGTTCTCAGCTGACCCTGACTCAGTGGCGTCACCTCCACCCGTTTCACTATCATTAGAAGCAGAGTTGTTTCTGCTTTTCGCCTTCTCTAAAGCAGTATTTGCATCTTCCCCACAGGCTAAGTATGCCGACAAAGGAGAAATATTATACTTCTCCTGATCGCCTTTTGGGAAAACAAATTGCAGGTTACTAAAGGTTATAGTTTGCTCTCCATCTTTCATTTTGAAGGTACCGGAACCGCTCGTGCTAGAACCTGATCTTACGGACGTTTTGCCACCAGAGCCAAAACCCCACTTGGTGCAAGATATGTCTAGAGTGTAAGGGGCATTATTAGTCACTTCTAGTTTGTATTTCAGCTCGGCCCCACCATATTCACTTTTTACAAATAAACTTAAACCTAAAAACGAAAAGCAATTTGAACTTTGAGTTTCCGCTCGCTGCCATTCTGGAATATCCCACTTAGATTCTCCTTTTATCATCGTCTTTCCTGGGATATGAGTGATGGTTATGGTCGCCGAACCATTTTGGCCATAACTGAAATTAAAACTAATCAGAAAGGCTAATAAACCTAGCCCCTTTTTACTATTGAAATTTAAAAGCTTCATTCGTCTTTATCTTTACTTAATTTTAAGATTATCCATATTTGGTTTCAACAATGCGTCGCAGATTTTGCTATAATACGTTAAGCCCTTTACATCCAATATCAATGTGTTGGATGGGGGAAATGCTACAATAAGAATCTATAATCTTTGGGTGGAAATCCAGCTCTTGCCAGAAACTTCTCAGCTCTGCTCCTACTTTACCATGTGTCGCGCACTCTCTTATAACAGTGGCTTGCGGTGTTAGCCTTAGACTAGGAAAATAAAACAGGTCCACCCGATTAGTTGCACTGTGAAAGCCTTTAATTTCAACTCTCTTAAGTTGCTTTACAAAATGATGCATCCAGTTAAAGCTGATATGAAGGCTAATTGCCTCAGCTTTTAGATGACCCACTGTAAAAACAAGATTAGCATTTCGAAAAACTACCTGAGCAGTTTGTAAGAGCTGCGCTCTAAAAGAAGCACTAAAAATCTTAAATAAAAGTAACGAATAGAATTTCCCCATATCCCGATTCACAATTCGGTTGGAAATTAGAGAATCCCTATTAAACCTCGGCTAAATGGGGCACGAACAACTCATTTTTGCACATGAGTAACATTAAAAAAGCCTTCGTAAGACTAGCCCTCCACCGCCGCAATCAATTTTTGTGTGTAGTCCATTTTTGGTTCGCGGTAAATTTCCTCGGAAAATCCGCTCTCTACTAATTCACCATTTTGAAAAACTAATATGCGATCGCAGAAGTATTTTACAATTTGCAAATCGTGGGAAATAAACAGGTAGGTAAAACCAAACTCGTCTTTTAAGTCGTTAAGAAGATTGAGAATTTGCGCCTGTACACTAACGTCGAGCGCACTGACCGATTCGTCGCAAACAATAAATTCGGGTTGCACTGCCAAGGCGCGAGCAATGCCAATACGCTGTCTTTGTCCTCCACTAAATTCGTGAGGATAACGCGGATAGTAATCTGCTAAAAGGCCCACCTTTTCTAAAAGTTCCTTGGTTTCGATTTCGGCCTGCTTTTTATCGACCCTTTTTCTTTTGCGAATTACCGAAGCAATCGCCTCACCAATAGGCATTTTAGGATTTAAAGCTGAAAATGGGTCTTGGAAAATTATCTGAATAGATTTATGCAAGGCACGCCATTGCTTGGCGGAAGCGTGGGCAATATCTTGATCTTTGAAAAACACTTGGCCTTGTTCTGCCTTTTCTAGGCCCACCAGAATTCTACCCAAGGTGGTTTTACCCGAGCCAGACTCTCCTACTAATCCCAAACTTTCGCGGGGAAAAACTTCAAAACCCACCTTATTTAAAGCTCTATGCTCTACCTTTTTTGCCCAAATACCCTGACTGCTACGATAAATTTTTTCCAGATCATGAATGCGAAACAAGGGTTCCTGCTTCAGTTTCATTTTAGCACGATCTTCTCGAACCGTCGGACTAATAATCTCCGTTTGATGAATATCAGCCTGTAAAAAATCCCGCACTAAAGGCAAGCGATAATAATAAGTATCCGCCGAAGGCCGACAAGCTAAAAGGCCCTTAGTATAAGGGTCTTGCGGCGATCTAAATAGTTTTTCCGTGCTAGCCGATTCCTTCACACGCCCCAAGTGCATCACCATAATTTCGTCCGCCACTCTACGAACCACCCCTAAATCGTGAGAAATAAAGAGCATTGCCATTCCCTTCTCCTCTTGCAGTTTTCTAAGTAAAGATAAAATGCCCGCTTGTACACTTACATCGAGGGCGGTGGTAGGCTCATCGGCAATAAGAATTTTCGGATCGCAGGCAATGGCCATGGCAATCATAACCCGCTGTTTTTGACCGCCGCTCAACTGGTGAGGATAGGATTTATATAGGCTTTCGGCGCGCGGTAGCTCCACCTTTTTAAAAAGCGCAATTACTTTCTCCTCTATTGCTTTAGCGCTTAATTCGCTGTGGATTTCTAAAATTTCTGCCACTTGCCTGCCGCAGGTCATAGAAGGATTAAGCGCCGACATGGGTTCTTGGAAAATCATAGCGATATCCTTTCCTCGTAGTTTGCGCCAGTCTTCCTCCGTGTTTTTTAGAAGCTCGGTTTTTTGGTAAATAATCGAGCCTTGGGCTTTTAAATTTTTGGGCAAAAGTCCCATTAATGCCAAGCTGGAGAGGCTTTTCCCAGAACCAGACTCACCCACAATCGCTAAGGTTTCAGATGCTTTTAATTCGAAACTAAGCTGCTGCACGATAGGCGTATCGAGACTACTTATTTCTAAATCTTTTACCGAAAGTAGGACTTCACTCATTTTAAATTTCGTCAAAAGCATGCGGCGCTTCAATCTGATTGATTTTCAAAAATACCTTTGCCAAAGTTAATACGTCCTTTTCGCAATACACTTGGATACGCTCTAAATCATTTTCCTTCCAAAAAACGTCGCCTACCATGCTGCCATCAATATCATCTTTTGGCGTGGGAATCCCGAATACGGCTGCTAAGAGCTTAAGACTGGTATAATTTTTATAATCGCCAAATTTCCACAGCTCCAAGGTATCCAAATGCGGAATTTCCCAAGGTTTTTTGCCCGCATTATTAAACTGCCCGGGCAAGGGAATACCGTTTATCAACATACGACGACTAAGGTAGGGGAAGTCGAATTCTTTGCCATTATGCGCACATAAAATATACTGCGGCATGCGTTCCATTAAAGCAGCGAAATCATGCAATATCTCAGCTTCTTCGGGAGAAGAAAAACTTTTTACCCGAAATTGCCAAGGGCCACTTTTAGCAGTGAAAAACCCACATGAAATACAAACTATTTGTCCGAATTCGGCCAAAATTCCTGCTCGTTTAGGGTAAAAGACTGCCGGACTTTCGTCTTCTGCTCTTTGAAAGCGAGTTTTCTCAGCCCACAAATTTTGCCAATCTTCGGCCAAGGCCTCAAAGTCGGGCTCGGCACTTACCGTTTCAATGTCTAAAAACAATATTCTTTCTAGCTGTTCTTCTTTAATCATATCTAAAATTATCTACTTAATACAATTGGAGTTCTCATCACTGCGCTTATACCTTGGTCATTATAATATTCTAAAACAGCAATATAAATACCCGCGCCCAATAATTGCCCGTCATTATTAAAGCCATCCCATAAAAAATAACCTTGCTCGGCGCTATAATCATACTCGGCCATAGTCCGTAACTTCTCTCCTTTGGCCGAATAAATCTCTACGGTAATAACACTAGCGCCGCCTTCGCATTTAAAATAAAGCTGTGCTTCGTCCAGGTTTCCATCGCCATTAGGACTAAAATAAGGAGGAATTGCTTCCCATTCGGCCTCTTGCATTTTAAAAGCTTGTTGCGAATTGGCCCTTCCTGGAGTGGCATAAGCTTCTTTTTCGGTGGCGCTTTGCCAGTGCTTTTCGCTCGTAGGCAGATGCGTAAAATCTACCCTTTCCAAACTAATCCCATTGGTTTCTTCCAATAATTTAAAATGCCAATCGTCCGCATAATTTCCACGGTCAATAATTTCTAATCGTGAATTTAACAGCGCGAAAGCACCTTCATTGGAAGGGAAAGTGGGCAAAGAAGCTTCGCTCAAATTAGCCTGGGCACAAAAGTAATTTTCCTTTAAAAATTGAATATCCTCACTTAAGGCCATAAACTGACCTGGAAAAAATAGCTGACTTTCCGCGCTCAGATTTTCTATGTCATAAGCTCCTAAATCTTTATCCCAGCGAGCAATATGTAAATGAGCTAAGTCAAAGACCTTGGCGCTGCTATTATAGATTTCGATAAAATCGGCACCACCACTTTTCGGAGCGAATAATATCTCGCTTATCAAAATATCTCTTTCCTGCGCATCTACCGGAAGGGCGAAAGGAAGGTTTACAAAAAGGCTTGTATTACCGCTACAATCGCTTAAGCTGTCTAAAAAGCTGAGGCTATATTCTTGGCCGTATATTGGGGCTTGCGCCAGATGAATTTTTAAAAGATCTTGGTTTAAAGACCAAGTAAGGGAGTCGATTTTTAAGTGCGGCTCCGTTTGAATGTTTATCACTTTTAATGGCGCGGTTGCCTTAATGCTTTCGCTGAATTTGAAAAGTATCGCATCTTCTTCCCAGGCTATAAATTGCACCTTAGGCGCTAAAGTATCAATAGCACCTCCGCTCACAGAATTGACTGTACCTGGCGTTCCCCCTTGGGGAGATTGGCTAGCCTGCCATTGACTAAATCCGCGGCAATAGGAACTACCGATGCTGCGCTCCAAACTCCAGCCGCCCTCAATTTTTAGAGGATCATTATACCAATCGGCTTGATATTCGAGCGCATCTACCAAAAGGTTATCGGCTGAAAATAACAGCAGAGCGGCCCCATCATTTAACAAACTAAAAGCGCTTAAACCAATATCTAAGCAAGGTGAAAATTTCACAAAACCATCTAATTTCGAACCGTTTACCAGCAACAAATACGTATCGGGCGGCATTTTATAATCGGTAAAAACGTAATCCTTATCATTAATCCGCAAGCGCCAATCCTTTAAATTTAGGCTAAAAGTACTGGCATTATATAACTCCACATATTCGCTTTCAGGCAAAGCCTGTGGAGGCAGCGCCACGGGGGGACTAGGGTCAATCATTAGTTCATTAATTAGCAAGTGACCGCGTTGTGCTTGATAGTTTAAAAAAGTAATTTCCCCTTCGGCCGCATTTCCTGCCAAATCATAAACATCTTTATAATAGAGCTTCAAGTTCTTATTTGCAGGAAAAGCCTGAGCAAAAGAAAGCCCCAGTTTGTGACGATTAATACTGTCTAAACTGAGGCGCGTAGGTCGATTGATCGAATCGAGGTAAAAGTTCTGAAAATGAAGACTTAAGGAGGAATCGAGGGGCTCATTAAAATAAATAATTAAATCCCGATTCCTGACTTCTATACTGTCCACTTGGGGAGCAATAGTATCGCGAAAAACATCCCCCTGCGCTATCACTTTATGGAGGAAAAACTTGTCGGCGCGGGTGCGCGTATAATTACATTGCCAAGCCATAATTTGCGACTGAAAATAGCTACTATCTTGCACCGAATCGACTTTAAAATAACTGCCATCTAAAAGCGTATCTATCTCTAAAAACCAATAATGATGGGCATTTCGAGCCACTCGCACTGCTAGGTGATTGTCGTTCTTATCCAGCAAATCTACTGCGCTTGCCAATAGCAGAGTTGACTGATTCGCACTGCATTTATAAAGGCTAACTTGGTCGGAGGATGAGCCGCCAATTTCTAGATAATACCCTTGTCCCTGCCCATCTGGCCACGACCGATTGTACATTAGGTAAAAGCGGGCAAAATTACTGGCGGAAGGACTGAAATCTAGCCTAAATTCTAATTCCCAAGAGGCATTTAAGGCAATGGGTGAAGCAGTAGCTAAGGTCGATTGATTGGCAAGAGTATCGGCTAAAGAAAGGGTGAATTGACTATCCACTAAAAAACGGCTGGAATCGCCATACCACAAGGGATTAAAATGAAAATTACCGTCGGAAAAATCATCAAAAACGGTAGTCTGGGAAAAGGTATAAAAGGGAAGAAGGATTAAAATTAGGCGATACATTTCAATGGGTTTTAAGCTTTACTTTTGTCCACTTAATTTACGAAAAATGAAAATCGCTGTTGTGGGGGCCACCGGTATGGTGGGAGAGGTAATGTTAAACGTTTTGAAAGAACGCGGCTTTGCTAAACACGAAATTTTAGCGGTAGCCTCCGAGAAATCGAAGGGTAAGACGTTGGCTTTCGCCGATCGTGAACTTAGCGTTATTACTCTGGCTGAAGCTCTGGAGGCAAAACCCGATTTAGCCCTATTTTCGGCAGGTGGCGAAACCAGTTTAGAGTGGGCACCCAAATTTGCCGCTATCGGCTGCTATGTAGTTGATAATTCTTCCGCCTGGCGCATGGATCCTAGTATAAAATTGGTGGTTCCTGAAATCAATGGCGAGAGCTTAAGCAAAGAAGATTATATAATTGCCAACCCCAATTGCAGCACCATACAAATGGTTTTGGCTTTGGCGCCTCTGCATAGAAAGTATAAAATAACGCGCGTGGTAGTTAGTACCTACCAAAGTATTTCGGGCACAGGCCTAAAAGCGGTTCAGCAGCTGGAAAATGAACGCAATGGCACGGATGGTCCCATGGCTTATCCCTATCCAATCGATAAAAATTGCTTGCCCCATTGCGATGTGTTTTTGGAAAACGGCTATACCAAAGAGGAAATGAAGCTGACCAATGAAACCAAGAAAATATTAAGCGACGATTCTATAGTAATTACGGCCACAGCGGTGCGTATTCCGGTTGAGGGCGGTCATAGCGAAAGCGTAAACCTCAGCTTTGAAAATGAGTTTGTATTAAGCGATGTCAAAAGACTTTTAGCCGACACAGATGGTATTACTTTACAAGATAATGTAGAATTAAATGTCTATCCTATGCCGCGCTATGCCAAGGGAAAAGACGATGTTTTCGTGGGTCGTATTCGTCGCGATTTAAGTCAGGTTAATAGCCTAAACATGTGGATTGTAGCCGATAATCTCCGCAAGGGTGCGGCTACTAATGCGGTGCAAATTGCCCAAGTATTAACAGCCAAAGAAATTCTCGTTTAAAACCTGGTGCTTCTTCTGCATTTGTTAAATTGTTGCTAAATGCCTTTCGGCAGAAAGCCAAACAAACAAATGCGCCGTAATTAGGTTAAAGAAATACTATGAAAGCACTAATTTTCGGCCTAAGCTTAGTACTAAGTGCAGTAAGCCTAAACGGACAAAAAATGAATAAGGATAAAAATTACGAAAGAGCTCTTTTTGCATCAGGATGCTACTGGGGAACAGAATATTACCTCCAAAAAGTTGATGGTGTAATTGAGACAGCAGTTGGTTATGCCGGCGGCAGTGTAGCTGACCCGAGTTATCGGGAAGTATGCTCGGGTAGAACGGGACATGCGGAAACGGTAGAGGTGATTTTCGACCCCAGTAAAACGGATTACGAAACACTTTGTAAAATCTTTTACGAAACCCACGATCCTACTCAAGTGAACCGCCAAGGACCGGATATCGGTACGCAATATCGCTCGGCTATTTTCCCTTTAAACGCAGAGCAAAAAGCCATTGCCGAAAAAGTGACCCAAATTTTACGCGATAAAGGTTACGATGTAGCCACCGAAATTACCATGGACGCTATATTTTACCGCGAACAAGAAGAGTATCATCACGATTACTACGACAAAAAAGGTGGAACGCCTTACTGCCATAAATACACGGAAAAGTTTTAAAAGGACTTTACAAATCAGATTAAAAAGCTGCTCAAATTGAGCGGCTTTTTTTATTTCTTACCCAGCACCTCTGGGTGCGGCCTAAAATTATTCTTCCGCTAATTCACTCAGCTCTAGCCAGCGAAATTCTTTTTCTTCAAGAACATCTATTACTTCTTGCATTTCTGCTCCCAAGCGCTGTAATAGTTCGGCATCGCTGGATGCTTGTTCTAGCTCACTCGCCAATCGATCACGCTCTTTTTCTAACTTATCAATTTCGGCGGGCAATTCTTTAAGCTCTATGCTTTCGGCATAAGTAAGCTTAGCCTTTTCCTTGGTCTTCGCATCGGCCTTGGCTTTGTCCTTTTTCTTCGCCTTTACCATACTCTCTTCGCGCAAACGTCGATCATCCACTGCCTGTTCCTCCGCAATACGGTATTCGGTATAGTTACCAGGGAAATCTTTTACCTGTCCCTCTCCTTGAAACACAAAGAGGTGATCGGTAAGTTTATCCATAAAGTACCGATCGTGAGTAACCACTATTAAACAGCCCTGAAAGTTAAGAAGGAATTCTTCTAAAACATTGAGAGTGAGTATATCTAAGTCGTTTGTTGGCTCATCTAAAATTAAAAAGTTGGGATTAGACATGAGCACTGTAAGGAGGTATAATCGCCTTTTTTCGCCCCCACTTAATTTAGATACGTAGGTATATTGTTTATCGCCTTCGAACAAGAAATGTTCTAACATTTGCGAAGCGGTAATATCGCCACCTTTTCCCTCTGTGGGGATGTATTCGGCGATATCCTTAATTACCTCAATAACACGCTTATCCTCATCCAGCTTCAAGCCCTGCTGAGTATAGAAGCCAAATTTTACCGTATCGCCAATTATTATTTTGCCTCCATCTACCTGCTCTTCTCCCGTAAGGAGGCGCAACAAAGTAGATTTACCCACACCATTGGGGCCAACGATGCCAATCTTTTCTCCGCGCTTAAATACATAATCGAAGCTATCTAAAATCGGTTTGGTGCCGTAGGCTTTCTTAACCTTATGAAGCTCAATAATTTTACTGCCAAGACGGGTCATTTTCACGCGCATCTTCAACTCAGCTTCGCTTACATCTTTAGTGGCTTCTTTTTTAATTTCTTGAAAGGCCTCTACCCGCGCTTTACTTTTGGTGCCGCGCGCTTTGGGCTGACGACGAATCCATTGTAACTCCTTTTTCATAAGGCTTTGCGCCTTGCCAACATTTACCGATTCTACTTCTTCGCGCTCGGCTTTACGCTCTAAAAAGGCAGAGTAATTACCCGGGTGTTTATATAGTTTTTGATCTTCCAGCTCGAAGATTACATCACAAACTGTTTCGAGGAAATAACGGTCGTGCGTTACCATTAAAAGGGTAATACCTCTTTGACCTAAATACTGCTCCAGCCACTCAATCATGTCTAAATCGAGGTGGTTGGTGGGCTCATCTAAAATTAAAAGATCCGGTTGAGAAATTAAAATTTTCGCAAGAGCAACCCTTTTCTTTTGACCACCTGAAAGGGGTCCAATTTTTAATTCCGTTTCATGTAAACCTAGCTTACCAAGAATGGTTTTTACCTGCCCTTCAAAGTCCCAAGCGCCTAGGCGTTCCATGGCATCGAAAGCGCTTTGGTATTGGTCACCGTAAGTGCCTTTAGCCAACTCTCTTTCGTAATTAACAATGGCTGCTGTGCTAGGGTTGTCGCTGCTTAAAACACTTTCAAGTATGGTTTTATCGGCATCTAATTCGGGGTCCTGATGCAGGAATTCCACCTTAATATCTTTGCGATAAGATACAATACCTGTATCGGCTTGTTCGGTGCCGGAAAGGATTTTCAGTAAGGTCGTTTTACCATTACCATTTTTGGCTACCAAAGCAGCTTTTTCCCCTTCGGCCAAACCAAAGGAAATCTCTTTAAACAACACTCGTGCGCCAAAACTCTTTGAAACGCGCTCTACCGAAAGGAAATTCATAAAAAATATTAAGCCGCGAAGGTACGCTAAAGCATTAGCTCAATAAGCACGCATCTGCTTAAAGCGAAATGCGAATTTACTCTGGGCGCAGGCGACTATCAGAGCGAATGCCGTTAGGTTCTATATAGCGTTTGGCCGCACTTTCATCCTGACGGGGCTCGCGGATATACAGTACTTGACCCGAAAAATGCAAATCTTTTCCCGCTAGTGCGTGATTGAAATCCACTAAAACCGAATGCCCCATTACTTCACTAATGGTTCCTAAACGCTCATCGCTACTACCGATATTAAAAACCAAACGATCGCCCACCTCAAAATCTTTGTTGGGAAAACGTTCGCTTTCGGGCATATCCTTAAAGGCAATTTCCTTAATCTGTGCGAAATCTAAAACGCCGTAAGCGTCTTCCGGTTTCAGAGTAAATGAGAAAGATTGACCTTCCATTAAGCCTTGGAGTGCTGATTCAAAAGCCTTTAACATTTGTCCTGAGCCATAATAGAACTTCAAGGGCCAATGTTCATCCATAATTTCCAAAATCGCTCCATTTTCACCACCTTCGCGTAAGGTATATTTGAGCTCTACTATTTGATCTTCTACAATACTCTTCATAGCCTCTAAAACAAAGAACAAGCACAAAAGTTTTGAAGCAATAAATTTAGTCTCCCCATGCAAAGTTCTACTAAAAGTCTCGGTTTCACAGGTAAGCTGAATCATATTGGTGAGTCCATTTTCAGTAAAATGACGGCCTTAGCCAATCTGCATCAAGCGATAAATCTTTCGCAAGGCTTTCCCGATTTTGCCGTTGACCCCAAGCTGGTCGGTTTGGTAAATCACTACATGGAAAAAGGCTACAATCAGTACGCACCTATGGCAGGCGCTTTAGCCCTACGAGAAAAACTTTGCGAACTGACCAATGCCCAACACGGTTGTAATTACCAAGCCGATAAAGAAATTACAATTACGGCGGGCGCCACACAAGCGATTGCTACCGCACTGGCGGCTAGTATCCGCGAAGGTGATGAAGTGATTGTTTTTAGCCCAGCCTATGATTCTTATATCCCAATGATTGAGCTGAATGGCGGTACGGCTATTACCGTAAAGTTGGCGCATCCTAATTACGCGATCGACTGGGAGCAGTTTAAGCTATTGTTGAATCACCGCACTAAAATGTTGATTATCAATACGCCCCACAATCCTAGTGGAGCGGTTTGGCAAGATGAAGACTATCAAAAGCTACAAGAGTTTGTGCGTAATAGCAATATCTTAATCTTAGCCGATGAAGTTTATGAGCACATTGTCTTTAATGGTGCTAAACATCGCAGCGTGAGAGCTTATCCCGTTTTAGCGGAACGCAGTTTTGTAGTGGGGTCTTTGGGGAAAACCACCCATTCTACCGGTTGGAAAGTAGGATACTGCATGGCTCCTGCTGCCCTCATGAAAGAGTTTCAAAAGCTGCATCAGTTTCAGGTTTTTAGTGTTAACCATCCCGTGCAATTGGCTTTAGCCGATTATTTAGGTCAGATTAATCTCTCTGAAATTGGCGCTTTTTACGGCGAAAAGCAGGCCTTTTTAGAAAAACTAATTATCCAACACACGGCCTTCAAACCCTTACCAAGTTTCGGTTCATACTTTCAACTTTTCGATTATTCCGCAATAAGCGACCAGAAAGACCTTGAGTTTTGTGAATGGCTTTGCACCGAAAAAGGCGTGGCGGGAATCCCCCTCAGTCCTTTTTATTTAGCACCCGATAATACTAAAACCATCCGTTTCTGTTTTGCTAAAAACCAAGCGACCATCGAATCCGCCATTGAGCGCTTAGCTAAGCTTTAAATTCTGGGGAGTTTTTGTTAAATCACTCTACGGTAGATGCGTACAAAAATACTTAGAGTTTCAACTGCAAGTTTACATTTAAACCCATGCTGTAAGGGATAACCTCAAAAGGATATTCTTCGGTGTAGATGCTATTAGTGAAATACATTAAAGTAGGCTCTAAACCAACATTCAACTTAGGATTCACATAGTACTGCAAGCCTATTTTAAGACTACTAGAGCCAATAAACTTACGGTAATCTCTTTCCGATAAAGCAATAACTTCTAGGTTACGATAATCAATAGTAGATCCCTGAGCTTTAAGAAAATACAAAACGCTAAAGCCTACTTCAAGGTTTATCCGCACATTTTCAGAAGCCCATGGCTGGTGACTAATGCTAAAGGGGAAGTTTAAGTAATGAAAACTATTGGTATTGCTAAATACTATACGGTTAGGATCTTTGCGCATGGTGTAGCTGGTAATTTCACCCGTGCTGTAATCAATGTTTGCATTGCGAAAATTCACAAAGTCAAACTCGGCGAGATAGCTATTGCGGATGTATTCAACGCCCGTATTTACATAGGTGATTAATCCGATACGTTTATTTACCTCAAAACCCAAGTTTAAGTTTAATCCCGAAGCCTCAGAGTTTACCATAGCATCAATAAAGTCGCTGTGTAAACGTGCTCGTTTATTTGGGTCTACACTAAACTTACGGAAGGCAAAGTTGGGGTAAATATTAAGGCTATAGCTCCAAGGGTCTTTCTCCTGTAAAGGGCTGATATAAATTTTCTTTTTGGTTTTACGGCTAAAAAAGTCCTTACTATCGCTAGGCACAATACTTTCAGAGTCCATGGTTGGTCGGCGATAATCATTCAGCAAATTATCGACATAAGCCAAGCCAGTAGAACTAATATTGGTTACTTTTTCGCTGTATTCGAAAACAAGGGGCTCTTCCTCTGTTGCTTTCTTGCTTTGTACTTTTTTTGCTTGCGCAGATGCGTTTTTTTGAGCCGTGGTTTTCAAAGCGAGATTATCCTTATCAGAATTTGCCATGGCTAAATAGTCCGCATTTTGGCTAGTACTTGAAGAATTATTCTTGGCTGTTTCGCTATTACTTATAGACTGCTTATCTAAAAGAGACCCATCTGCGGAAGCGCTGTAATGCTGATTGCTAAAGCTCGTTGTTGGCTTAGCGCTAAATTCTATGCGATTGCTTTTGGCCTTTAAAGCCTGTTGTGTGGTGTAAAAATCGAAATACTGCTGGCCTGCAAATAAAAGCAGCATTAAGCCAACAACCCCTGTTGCTCTTTTTAAGCGACGTAAAAAGACCGCTCTTTTCAGTTTGCGCTCGAAATCGGCCCAATCATTCGTGGGAGCTCCATCGAGAAAGCTAAGCTTCTCGCGAATAAAATCTTCGATATCTGTAAACTTTTTGTTCACTGGGCTTCTCTTAGTTTTCGGGCAAGCATCTTTTTGGCTTTGGCCAATTGACTCTTGCTGGTTCCTTCCGTAATATCAAGTTCAGTGGCGATTTCTCGGTGGGTATAGCCATCTAAAACATACATACTAAAGACAGTTTTGTACCCTAGGGGCAACTCGTTTATTTTTTTAAATACCTCAGTAGCACTTAGGTTTTGCTGATCCTCTAACTCGAAGTATACAATTTCAGATTCCGCGATTTGAATATCTTCCAAACTCACTTTTATTCCCTTGCGCACTTCCTTTCGAATGGCGCTAATGCTGTTGTTAATCATTATCCTGGTAATCCAAGTTTGCAAACTTGCCTGACCCTTAAAACTTTGGATATTCATAAAAACCTTGATAAAGCCGTCGTGCATTAAATCTTGGGCGTGGTCTTTATCCTTTGCGTAGCGGCGACAGATGTTGAGCATCTTACCTGCAAATAATTCGTAAACCCTTTTCTGTGCAGCGGCTTTGCCATTTGCACAAGCCAACACCAGCTCTTGCTCGGAAGAGTTAAGAAGAATTTCTTTAGGCTTTAAATAGTCCTCTAAATCTTCTAATCGGATTATATGCTCGGAATTAGAGTTCAACACTTAGGTTCTTATAATATAGACGAGTGATTTCTTTATTGGTTGTCTAAATATATTAAATATTTCCCAAGATATTGATTATCAATAAAAAAGGCCGCATAAATGCGGCCTTTGATACAGTATATTACTTAAGCTTAGTCGATTAAAATCCACTTTTGTGAGGCAATTAAGCCTTCCGCTTTTTTATATTTCATTTCTTGTTTTTCACCAGTGCTAAGGTTTTGCACCGTAACCAAATCATTACGACCTACTTTCTTGTCGGCCACCATCGGCTGACGTTTCGGTGCTTCGGGCGGTCCTTGCTCACCCCCACCACTAGTATTTAATTGTGGATGGGAAGTTTGCATTTTATCGTAGGCGCTTTTGCGTGGTGCTGCTGCTTGCTGAACCTGCGGAGCCTCCTGCTGAGTAGGTAAAGAACCTTTAAACAAGAAAGACGCTACCTCACGATTTAGGTTTTCCATCATACTTTTAAAGAGTTCGAAAGCTTCGAACTTATAGATTAAAAGTGGATCTTTTTGCTCGTATTGGGCCGTTCCTACACTCTGACGTAAATCGTCCATGTCGCGTAAATGCTCTTTCCACTTATCGTCAATCATCGCTAAGGAAATTCCCTTTTCGAAATCGCGAATAAGCTGACGACCCTGGCTACTAACCGCCTTCTCTAAATTGGTAACTACCTGCACGGCCTTTTGACCATCGGTAATGGGCACTACTATATTTTGGTACTGATTTTTTTGATTGTCGTATACATTTTTAATCACGGGCATGGCCATTTCGGCAATGCGCTCGTTTTTAATGGTGTAGGCCTTTAATACCTCATTGTGTAAAAGACTAACCAATTCATCAGTATTAGTTTTCTCAAAGGCGCTTTGATCGACAGGGCTTTCAATACTGAAAACACGCAGTAAATCGAGTTTAAAGTTTTCGAAATCTTTAGCGGGTTGATTCTCGCTAACGATAGACTCTACTGTATCGTAGAACATATTGGCAATATCTACCTGCATACGCTCACCGTATAAGGCATGGCGACGACGACGGTAAATTACCTCTCTTTGCGAGTTCATTACATCATCGTATTCTAGCAAACGCTTACGGGTACCGAAGTTGTTTTCTTCTACTTTTCTCTGGGCTCTTTCAATACTCTTGGTAACCATGCTATGCTGAATTACCTCACCTTCTTCCAGTCCCATGCGGTCCATAATCTTCGCAACTCTTTCGGAATTAAAAAGACGCATTAAATCATCTTCTAAAGACACGAAAAACTGCGAGCTACCTGTATCACCTTGACGACCAGCACGACCTCTTAACTGACGGTCAACGCGACGAGAATCGTGACGTTCCGAACCAATAATTGCTAAACCGCCCGCGGCTTTTGCTTCATCGCTTAGTTTAATATCCGTACCCCTACCAGCCATGTTGGTAGCAATAGTTACGCGGCCAGGTTGACCCGCTTCCGCAACAATTTCAGATTCTTTTTGGTGAAGCTTCGCGTTAAGCACATTGTGTTGCACTTTCCGCAATTTTAGGGCCCGGCTTAGTACTTCAGAAATCTCCACATTAGTTGTACCCACTAAAACGGGGCGACCTTGCTCCACTAAGCGAGCAATTTCTTCAATAATCGCATTAAACTTTTCACGCTTCGTGCGGAAAACCATATCCTCGCGATCATCACGTATAATGGGTTTATTGGTTGGGATTACGGTAACCTCTAATTTATAGATGTCCCATAGTTCTTCCGCTTCTGTTTCGGCGGTACCGGTCATACCGCTAAGCTTATTATACATGCGGAAATAATTCTGCAAGGTAACCGTAGCATAGGTTTGGGTGGCCGCTTCAATTTTTACATTCTCTTTGGCCTCAATCGCTTGGTGTAAACCATCGGAATAACGACGGCCTTCCATAATACGACCGGTTTGCTCATCTACAATCTTAACCTTATTATCCATTAAAACGTATTCCACGTCTTTTTCAAATAAGGTGTACGCTTTAAGCAATTGGTTCATCGTGTGAATACGCTCACTCTTTATCGAGTATTCGCGCATTACATCGCTCTTCTTTTTTGCTTTTTCTTCTGCCGTTAGGCCTTCCGCCTCAAGGGCAGATAATTGGGTAGAAATATCTTCTAAAATGAAAAAGTCTGGTTCCGTATCGCTCGAAATTAGAGCAATCCCTTTATCGCTAAGATCAATTTGGTTGTTCTTTTCGTCAATGGTAAAAAACAGCTCATCATCAATAATGTGCATATTTTTACTTTGCTCCTGCATGAAGTTGTTCTCCGTTTTTTGAAGCAAGGTTTTCATGCCTTCCCCACTTAAAAACTTAATGAGGGTTTT
>Ga0075467_10000341_pt1 | contig 35809 bp, 37 predicted proteins | sample DEB08_DNA_9_FD_75067 | JGI IMG/M metagenome (GOLD analysis project Ga0075467, IMG submission 75067) | Aqueous microbial communities from the Delaware River and Bay under freshwater to marine salinity gradient to study organic matter... | ecosystem: Environmental > Aquatic > Marine > Coastal ... | reverse complement strand
TCTTACTTCCTTTGGTAATTGAGTTATACTTAACTTACCGTACAACCTACCCTTTTGTTTTGTTTTCACTGCACGTGTTTCTTCTTTTTCGAAATACTCGTACACTGTCTTTGAATACCTCTTCAAGGTATATGTTCTTCAACTATCGTTTTTGAATAGCGTACCCCTTTCTACATTATTTAAAACCTCTTCTTCAATTAAATTTTTTGAATAATCTTTGTAATTTATTTCTTCGTATTTTCCCATAATTTAATTATCTTTTTACCCTAAAAGGGTAGCGCTTTTTACATTTGTGTGAAAAGCTACCTATTGAAGCGTTTTTTATCTTTTCTTTTTATCGAAGTACTCTGCGACTGCTAACAAAAAATTTTCATTTTTACTTAAGTAACCTACTACGAAACTACTTTGTAAAGAACCTGCGTCGTAAAATATACCCCATGCGAAAGATTTAAACTCTAATAATCGTAATTTACAATAAAATAATCGAAAAAATATAATTGAATTTAGTGGGATAATGATGCCATCAACTTCTCAAAAAAATAAGGATTTCTAAAGTTATATATATCTATATTACCAATTCTGGTAACACAGATTAAATATTTGTCAATGTGATAATTTCTTATTTTATACCACCCCACCAATAAACTGTTGCAAATAGAAATAACCAAACAACATCTACGAAATGCCAGTACCAAGCTGCTGATTCAAAACCAAAATGATGAGTATTAGTGAAATGATTTAAAACTATTCTGAATAAAGAAACTGTTAAAAAAATAGTTCCTATTAGAACATGAAAACCATGAAAACCTGTAGTCATGAAAAAACAAGATCCAAATACACTATCTGAAATAGTGAAAGGAGCATCAAAATATTCTAAAACCTGTAATGCAGTAAATAAAATCGCTAAAATTACAGTAATAATTAATGAAATTAATGATTGTTTTTTTGCTCTAACTAGTATAGCGTGATGGGCCCAAGTTACAGTGGCACCAGAGCTTAATAATAAAAATGTATTAGTTAATGGTATTCCTAAAGTAGGAATAGGAGTAATTGCCGCTGGTGGCCAAGTACCACCTATATTGAAAACAGGTGAAAGACTTGAATGAAAAAAGGCCCAAAAAAATGCAAAAAAAAACATTACTTCTGAAACAATAAATAAAATCATACCTAATCTCATACCTCTTTGTACAGGAAAAGTATGCTGTTCTTCAAAAGTGGCTTCTCTTATAATATCTCTCCACCAAGTATACATAACGAACAAAATTATAAAAACTCCTGTTGATAACATATTACCGCCATCAATGTAATTATGCATATATAAAACACCACCCGAAGTCATAATAAAAGCACCAAGTGCAGCCATTAATGGCCACGGGCTTGGATCAACTAAATGCCAAGAGTGTTTAGTTTGTAAATATAAAAAATCTTCGGTTTTGTGTTTAATAGCTCTATCTGAAGTAAAATATTTATATATATTTGAATTTAACATAAAATTTATCTAAATCTTTATTCCCAATCTAACGCCCCGATATAAATAACATATAAAAAACCGACTCCTAATTCTATTATAAAATCTATCATGGACCAGAATCCTATTAAGTCTAATGAGCTTAAACTTACACACCAAGAAAATAAATACATAGCTTCAATATCGAAAACAATAAACAAAATCGCTATAATATAAAAATTTATATTAAATTTGTGCCTAGAATCTTCATACGGTTCGAACCCACATTCATACGCAGATAATTTCTCAGTTTCAGGATTTTGTACAGCTAAAAAATACGATAATAATACTATAATTACAGACAATAGAAAAGCTACTACAATTATTAACAAAATCGGTAAGTATTCTTCACATATCAATGAGTTATTAATGTTTAAATAATTTGTTTTTATCATTTTTAATTGAAGGCGAAAAACGGGATTTGAACCCGTGTCTTTTAGAACCACAAACTAACACTCTAACCTCTGAGTTATAATCGCCAATAGTTAATATAATAAGTTTTTTATTGTTGTTATATTATATATTTAAAATTAGTATCTTCTTTTCTGAAAGAATACGAACATTCGATCATAATAGAAGAAAAACTTGAATAATTATCTCTCCCCCCAATATAAAAATCTTCTATCCAATAAATATGTTTGGTATTATAATTTTTTTTTTTTATTTTTTAATTTAATAAAGTTAAGTTTCTGTTACTATTTTCTTTATAAAAAATAGAGTTGTTATTTATTGAAGAAACAGGGAAAAAATTGAAACTAGAAAATTTTAGAAAATTTAAAAAATTTTTGACATCAAATGTTACTCTATCTTTTTTAACATAAGAAGATAAAAAATTTATATTCAATAAAGATGAAGAAATTTTTCGGATTATTTGCCAATTTTCTTTTGACTTGTTTAATGGTGAAACTACTTTAATAGTTTTTTTGAATTGACCATGGTTATTCATAAACACATTTGATGTTTCAAAAAAAGTTTTGTTGGGTAATTTTATAATAGACGAACAATTAAAATTTTTATGTGCATCATTTAAAATACTAGTTTTAGGAGTATTTTGTAATTCGAGTAATAATTTAGATTGATTTTCAATAAATATTAAATTCAATAATTTCATATTTATTAACTGATTAAATTCGATAGAATTTAATTTTAAATCTATAAAATATAAACCAAACGCATCTGAGAAATTCTTACTATTAAATTTATTAAATTTATTTACAAAATGTATGCCAGTTTCGTTTAATTCTGTGCTTATAAAATTATAACCATTCCACGTTTTTTTCAAACATTTCATAGTATTGCTTAAGTTTTGTAACTTGTAAATTAAACTTTCAGAGTCTTTTCGTTTTAAAATATTTGAACTTAGTAAAACAGTAGGGTTATTGGAATTAATAAAATCTTGGCAAAATATACTATTACCTGTAGTTAGTTTTTGGATGAAATTAAAAGATGACCCTATATTAACCGAATTGTAACGTAAATCCAAAGAAGCTCCTGAGTACAATACTTTGAAATTACCTGTTGAGAGTCTTTTTCTTATTAATAAATTTAAACTAGGATTCTCATATCTAGGATTAATATTTACTAAAAAACAAATATTAGATTCTGAAAACTGAACCCCTTTATTTAAACTATTTTCCATAAACGTAGACTCTAAATCAACGTTTGTATTTTGATTTTCGATACGACGTAATTTTATAAAAGGGTGTTTTGCAGATAATAATAACAATAAATTTAAAGATTCTAAATCTATATTGTTATTAAATATTATATATATATTTAAATTTTGGTAAGTATGTCTAGCTAAATGATCATGAAAATAGGTAATTAAAATTATTTCATCAAATAGTTGTGACCATTTTAGATCTAAATTTTCTTGGTCGTTACTTACTGATAAAAATGGTTTGAATACACGTTCAGGAGAAAACATACCATCAAATGAAAATCTAGTTTTATCTGAAATCCAAGTATTAGAGTAACTATTGGTATTATAACCTGGGGTAACTTTTACAACTGAATTTGATTTTACGAAAACTTGTATAGGAGTAGCAGAACTATCAGAGTAATCAATAGATTTTATATTTTTTAATTCCCAATTACGTCCTAAGAAAGGATACTGTTTAGACGTTAGTGCTCCAACGGGACAAATATCTATTATATTCCCAGATAATTCTGAATTAAAAGTTTTATTCACGTAAGTACCTATTTCACTGTTAATACCTCTACCAAACATACCTAAACTTTCTATTCCAGCTATTTCTTTTGAAAATCTGACACATCTTGTGCAATGAATACATCTAGTCATAACAGTTTTAACAATAGGCCCTATATTTTTGTTAGTAACTATTCTTTTATAATTATAAAATCGTTTCTTGTTAATACCAAAAACAAAGGATTGGTCTTGTAAATCACATTCACCACCTTGATCACAAACAGGGCAGTCTAAAGGATGATTTAATAGTAAAAATTCTAAAACACCTTCTCTGGATTTTTTGACTAGTGGACTATCAGTATAAATTTCCATTTTATTTAGTAACGACATTGCGCAAGAAATAACAGGTTTTGGTGAATTTTTCACTTCAACTAAACACATTCTACAATTTCCTGCTATAGAAAGATTAGGATGATAACAATAATGTGGGATATTAATATTTAAATTTTCACAATACTCAATGATAGATCTATTTTCAGGTATATAATTAATTTTGTTATTATTAATAATAAAGTATTTCATAAAAATTTAACCTTTTAATTTTTTAATTTTATCTATTAATATTGTATTTTTTACTTTATAATAGCTTGATAATATAGCTAACCCAATTGCCGATTCTGTCGCAGCAATAGTCAAAATAAAAATTACAAATAACTGTCCTAAAACATCATCTAAATAAATAGAGAATATTATGAAGTTTAAATTTACAGAAAGTAACATCAATTCGATAGACATTATTATAATTAAGATATTTTTTCTGTTTAAAACTAACCCTATTGCTCCAATAGAAAATAATAAAGTTGTTATAAACAAAAAGTATATGATATTAGTGCTAATCATAATATTTAATTTTTTTTTCTTATGAGTGTATTGAGATTTGAACTCAAGACCTGTGGATTAAAAGTCCAATGCTCTACCTAACTAAGCTATACACTCTTTTTATTCTACTTTATATAATTTTTAATTATAAAGCAAATAAAATTAAAAAAGCCATCATTAAAGAAAATAATGCAATAGCTTCTGTTAATGCAAACCCTAGAATAGCTAATTTAAATAATTCATCTCTTAAAGATGGATTTCTAGAAATACCTATTACTAAAGCACCAAATACAGTACCAATACCAACACCAGCTCCAGCTAGACCGATAGTAGCTAACCCTGCACCTAAAAATTTAGCAGATTGTAATAAAATCATAATTAATTTTTAACGAGTATAATTTGAAACCGTAAACATATTTGTTAATCTAAAACACGTCGAGTATATATATAATCAGATATTTTTGACAATTTTTGTTTTTATAGGTAATTTGTAATTACCTGATTTTAAAGCTTTAATAGAATCATATGAATTATCATTACAAATTTCAAATAACATAGTACCAGAGGCAACTTTTACACACCAATGTGATACATTACCTTTTCCTTTTCCCATTCTAACTTCGGTAGGTTTTGATGTAACGGGTAAATTAGGAAATACTCTTATCCAAACTTTACCTTTTCTTTTAATTTTTCTATTTATTATTTGTCTCGCAGATTCTATTTGTCTTGCAGTTATTATGCCGGATTCTATAGATAATAACCCGATATCTCCAAATTTTAACTTATTGTTTTTAAAATTGAATTTTAGTTTATTTCCTTTTTTTATCTTTTTATATTTAGTTTTTTTTGGTTGTAAAAACATATACAATATTGTTATTTATTTATAAAAAACCCATAATTTTATCCCAAATGTCCCGTTATTAGTAAAAGAAATAGATTGATTGAAATCTATCTTTTTATTTAGAGTTTGTAAAGGTATTTTATTAATCTTAAACATTCTTGTTTTAGACCGAGCAGCTCCATTAAATCGACCATTAATTCTCAATTTTAAACCTTTAACTAAAGAGTATTTTGAATTTATTAATATAATAAGAGATCGTCTGATACAAGTTAAAAAAAAATTATGTTTTTTCAAATTACTTAAATTTATCATAATAAATTCAGATACTAGCTTACCCATATTCAAGTTTTTTATAAAAATAAGTAAAATATTTATAGATTCCGAAAAGAAATTAGATCTGCTGTAGAATCTTAATTTATTTATTAATTTTCTATAAAAAAAAGCTTCTTTATTTTTTAATCTAAAAGATAAACTTTTGTTTACATTCTGAATAATAAATTTAATATTTAACTTGTAACCAATAAATAAATTTAAGCTAGACATTAGTTTAGAAAAAAAAACTAAGTCTCGTTTTTTATTAATTAAGTTTAGAATTTTTTTTTTTTTTAAAACGTATTTAGAACGAATTTTTTTAATTTTTATTATTTTTATATAATTTCTTTTTTTTATTATTTTTATGTTTTTTTTTCTTTTTTCTTTAGGTATATTTTTTTTCTTTGAAGTTATATATTTTATTGAATTCGATGTAGTAAAGTAAGATAAAATTAATTCTAAATTGTTTTGATATCTATTTATGAAACAATTTATTAATATTAACCCATGTACACTAAAAAATCGGTTTATATATTCTCTAATAACTAAATCTTGATATATAATTAAAGAAGAATCTTTATTAGTTTTTTCAATATATTTAGAAAACCATTGAGTATTTTTTAAGCTTGATCTTAATGAAATTGGATTTGATTTTTGTCCCATTTATTTTTTAAATTTAAATTGTTTCCTAGTAAAAGAAAACTCACCAAACTTATAACCTATCATTTCAGAACTTACTGTTAAAGGTAAAAATGATTTACCATTGTGTATTAAAAATTTAGAACCTAAACAAACAGGAGTAATATAAGAATTTCTATTAAAAATTTTTATAGGTATTTTTTTAGATTTTATTTTTTTAATTATTATATTTTGAATTGAAGGTCCTTTCCAATTGGATCTTTTCATTTATATATTATTTTGGTATAAAATAACTAATTATATTATTAAAAATAATTATTATATTATAAAAATTAGGAATTTAACCTGCAGTTTTATTTTTGTAGTTCTTTTCTTACTAATTTTGACTCAACAATACCTAATAAAGGTATTAAAATAATAAAAAACATAAAATAATAAACAGTAGCTATTTGACCTACAGTTACAAAAATACTTTTAACAGGTTTTTGGCCAACCCAACCTAAGATTAAAAAATCTGCAACTAATAACCAATAAAAAATTTTAAATATAGGTCTAAAAGTAGTACTTCTAATCTCAGAAGTATTTGTAAATGGTATTAAAAATAAAACAATTAACGCACCTCCCATAGCAGCTACACCACCTAGTTTGTCTGGAATTGACCTTAAAATAGCATAAAAAGGTAAAAAATACCATTCCGGTACTATATGAGCAGGAGTTACTAATGGATTAGCAGGTATATAATTATCAGGATGACCTAATGTGTTCGGAAAATAAAAAACAAATCCAGAAAATATTAGAAGAAATACAAAAAAAGCAAATAAGTCTTTAGCAATGAAATATGGATAAAAAGGTATTTTATCCACAGAAGTATCTACACCTAAAGGATTATTTGAACCATCTTTATGTAATAAAGCCAAATGAACTAAAGATAAACCGGCAATTAAAAACGGGAATAAGAAATGTAAACTAAAAAATCTATTTAAAGTAGCGTTTCCTACAGTAAAACCTCCCCATAACCAATCAACAATAGGTTGACCTATTATAGGAATTGCTGTTACTAAGTTAGTAATTACAGTAGCACCCCAAAAACTCATTTGACCCCAAGGTAATACATATCCCATAAAAGCTGTTCCCATCATTAGAATGAAAATCAAAACACCAGAGCACCATAATAATTGTCTAGGATGTATATAAGAACCATAATATAACCCTCTAAAAATATGACTATAAACTACTATGAAAAACATAGACGCTCCATTGGCATGTGCATATCTTATGAACCAACCGTTATTCACATCTCTCATAATATGCTCAACACTACTGAAAGCTAAATCTATATGTGGAGTATAATGCATAGCTAAAAATACTCCGGTTAATATTTGTATAATTAAACAAACACCTGCTGTAGAACCAAAACTCCAAGCATAAGTTAAATTTATGGGTGCAGGGTAATGTATTAAATGACTATCTAAGAAACCTAACAAATAATTTTTATTCCATCGGATACTCTTTGTAACAAAAGACGCCATGAAATTAGTGTTTTTATTTTTTATCATAATCTTAATAAATTAATATAATTATTTTTATTATTCAAAATTGAAACAATAAAAATAGGTAAAAAAAGGACTCAAACCTTTTTAAGAATGACACAATTATATGACTTTGTCATCTATAAATAATTACCAACATTATTAAAGTAGAAACTCTTATATATCTATTTTTGCTAACTTTGTTATTTAGGGTTTGCTTTATATATTCTCTATAAAATAGCTTTTGATAGTTTTTTATTGTTTTTAGATGGTTTAGTTTTTTGTAAAATATATTAATATTTATTCACACCCGGTTTTTATAAATATTATCAAAAAACTTGAAAAAATTTGATACTAACAACTTCAGGTTTAAATAATTCGTAAAATATATAAGTAAATAAATTTTATTATGCTTTTTTTTTATATTATAACCTAAAATTTAATTTTATTTTTTTTTTGTAGGTCGATTTTTAGTAGGTAATCCCCATGGGGTAACTTGTATTTTTCCACCAGATGTTTTACCTTCACCGCCTCCATGTGGGTGATCTATAGGATTCATAGCCACCCCTCTAACTTTAGGTCTTTTATTTAACCAACGAGAACGACCTGCTTTGTGAATTATATTTAAAAAATGTTTTTCGTTAGAAACTACACCAATAGTTGCGGTACAATCTATAGAAACATATGTATGTTTACCAGAACTTAATTTTATTCTTGCATGTTTATTATTTTTATCTATTATAATAGAGAATGTTCCAGCTGATCTACTCACCTGACCTATGTTATTTTTTCTTAAAGATACGTTGTGTATATAAGTACCTAAAGGTATTTTCGATAATATTAAAGAATTACCTAATTTATAATCAGAATTAGATCCAGCTTTGATAATATCGCCTACTTTTAAATTTTTAGGTAATAAAATATAATAATATGATTTTTCTATAAAATCGTATACACAAGCTATAAAAGAATTTCTATTTGGATCATACTCGGTACTGATAATAATACCGTTATTAGTGTTATCAAATCGGTTGAATAAAATTTTTCTAAATTTAGTCTTATGACCTCCACCTCTACGTCTAATAGTAATTCTACCTAAATTATTACGACCTGCAGAATTTTTAAAACCAATAATATTTTTTTTTAATAAAGGTTTTTTGAAGATATATTTTTTTTTACGTTTAATTATTTTTCCTAATAACATTTTTATTAATTTTAATAAAACTGCATAAAAACTGTAAAATACCCCAAAACAATATTATTTTTATTATAACTCAGAGAAAATATTTTAATTTTTTAAAATGATTGTAGCTAAACTAATAAGTAAAAAGTATAAAAATTTAATTATACAAGAACAATATAAAAAAGAATTTAATAAAAAACTTTTAACGCCGAGCACTGATTATTATTTACAAAAAAATACTTTAGTGAAAATTAATTTTGCGAAAAATTTAATGTATTCTTATACAGATAAACTTCAAACACTGATAACTTACATAGTATCGATATCTATTACTAAGAAAAACATTAGATTTAATGTAAAAACTCCTAAAGGATTGGTATTAATAAATATTAGCTCAGGAGTTTTAGGGTTTAAAGGGTCACAGAAAAATAAAAAAATTTCTTTATTATCGATGTTAAAATTAATAAACTATAAATATGATTTCTTAAATAACCAGCCTGTATTATTACAATTGAAGGGTTTTAAATACTACAACAAACTTATAATAAAAAAATTAAAAAATAAATATAAAATAAAATTACTTTATATTAGTAAATCTAACCCACACAATGGTTGTAGGCCTAGGAAAATTAAAAGAAGATAGTTAAAAGTTCAGAATATGACGCAGTCTGGTAGCGTGCCTGTTTTGGGAATAGGAAGTCATGTGTTCGAATCACATTATTTTGAAATGAAGAAGAGATGACTGAGCGGTTTATAGTGATAGATTGTAAATCTATTAGGGAATTCCCTATCGTAGGTTCAAATCCTACTCTCTTCATAAAATTTAGATTTTAAAACCCTTGTTAAAATTTTCGAAACTGAATTTAAATTTACTGTTAATAATTTTAAATTTGTTAGGTAATTAACCGATTTTAAATTACTGAATTGATTAATTAAATAGATCTTTCCTTCGAATTTTAATCCATATATAAAATTATTTTTTAACAAAAAAAGAATATTTTTGTATGAATTCAGTTTCTTAGAGTAAATAATACCTAAGTTAGAAGAAAACAAAACTTTAAACTTATAAAATATAGAATTATTAAATAATTTATTTAATAATTTATTTTTGATGGAGTTTTTTACAAAATAATTTTTTGAATTTTCTTGTAAAACAGGTAAATGATTTTTTGAATTTAAATAACTATATTTACAAATGAAGATAATGTCTTCATTTGTAAAATAAGAATAATAATTTTTTAATATAAAATCTTTGTTAATTATCTTCATATTTAATAAAATTTTTTAGGCTTAGTAGGACTCGAACCTACGACAAAACCGTTATGAGCGATACGTTACTAACCACTGAACTATAAGCCTGTTAATTAATTATAATATTAACCTAGAATAGAACGAATAACATGAAAATTAGTTTATATCAAATATTGGCAATAATATTCATCATCATACTATTATTTGGAGATATTTCAAATTATAAGAAAAAAATAATTAATATATTTAAACAAAGTAAAGAAAAAATCAGGAAAAAAGGGAGTTGAACCCATTACCTTTGGTTTTGGAAACCAATGCTCTACCAAATGAGCTATTTTCCTTAATAATATTATTATGGTTAATAATTACTACGTATATATATCAGAAATGAAAAAAAGATTTTTACTGTCCATATTTACATGGGTTTGTTGTATAGTTGTAGGAATATATTACCAAAATAATATAATCTTTCTCTTAATAAAACCATGCTTATTTAAGTACAAACAAACCCCTTTTTATTTTATATATAATAACATAGGCGAACCATTTTATACAAATATTCAAATTATATTTTTTATAAGTAACCAAATGTGTATGATTATTATATTATACCATATAATCACTTTTTTAACACCAGGTTTGTATAGAAAAGAATATAACAATTTACAATATTTTATTAAAATGATTATGTTCTTTTTTTTTCTTAATATTAAAATATGTTATGATATATTTATTCCATGGAGTTGGAATTTTTTTTTAGAATTACATAACAACCAAAAAGTTAATTTTTATTTTGAAGCTAAATTTAATGAATATTTAGAGACAGTTTTTATTTTGTATAAAATTATAATAATTTTCACTTTTTTGAGCGTATTATTTTTATTATTTTTAGCACTAAAAGAAAATATTATAAATTTTATTAAAATTTATAGAAAGATTATTTATATAATGATAATATTAATATCATCTATAGTAACACCTCCGGATATATACAATCAACTTTTTTTAAGTTTTTTTTTTTTATAATTTTTGAACTATACGTATGTATGTCTATTTTTTATAAAAAATATATAAAATAAATTTAAGGTAACCAATTAAAACTTATAAGAACTCCAACTGTAAATAATAAATAACCTAAAGATAAAGGTAAAAAGCATTTCCATCCGATAAACATTAACTGATCGTATCTGTATCTAGGTAAAGCAGCTCTTGTTATTATGAAAAAAAAAACGGATAATGAAATTTTTAGACAAAACCATATAATACCAGGAATCCAACTCAATATATGTAGTAAAGGTAACCACCCCCCTAAAAACAAAACTGTTATTAAAAAACTCATTAATAACATATTGGCATATTCTCCTAGAAAAAATAAAGCAAAAGTCATAGCAGAGTACTCAACATTGTAACCAGAAACCAACTCGGCTTCAGCTTCAGGTAAATCGAAAGGGTGCCTATTTGTTTCTGCAAGCATTGATATTGAAAACATAACAAATGCTGGGAATAATGGTATTAAAAACCATACATGACCTTGTGATAAAACTATTTGAGATAAGTTAAAAGATCCTGTACAAACGCAAACATTTATTATAATAAACCCTAAAGATACTTCATAAGAAATCATTTGAGCCGCAGATCTAATAGCCCCTAAAAAAGGATATTTAGAATTACTAGACCAACCAGCCATTATAATACCGTAAACACTTAAAGAAGATACTGCGAATAAATAAAGAATACCTACATTTAAATCAGATATAACAACCTCTTCTGAAAAAGGGATAACAACCCAACCTATAATACTTAATATAAAAGTTAAAGCTGGTGCAAACAAGAAAATAGCTAAATTAGAATTACTAGGTAAAATAGTTTCTTTAGAAAATAATTTTAAACCGTCAGCTAAAGGTTGAAGTAAACCTATGAAACCAACAACGTTTGTACCTTTTCTTCTTTGTATAATACCCATTAATTTTCTCTCAGCTATAGTAAAATAAGCTACAGAAATTAATAAAGGTATAATAAGAGAAATAATTTTTAATAAATTTGAAATTATAAATAGTAACATTGTTTTTTAGGTTAAAGAAGGACTTGAACCTTCATAAATAAAATTTGCAATTTCACACATTACCAATTATGCTATTTAACCAAAAAAGGAAAAGGAGGGATTTGAACCCACGGTATTTATTATTTAAATACTTTAGTTTTCAAAACTAACGCCTTAAACCACTCGACCACTTATCCTTGATCAATTAGTGAAAGAAGGGATTTGAACCCTTAACCATAATCTTGGCAAGATTATACTCTACCAATTGAGCTACTAACACACATTGTAACTCTTTTTAGTAGGAATTTTTAGAGCATTTGTTATAAATAAAGTTACATTTGAATCTTTAGAATTAGTTATTATAGAAATATTTAACTTATTTAAATACTTAAATAAGTTATAATTATCATTTATAAAGCTGAAAGATGATAAATTGTTATAGCTATAATGAACAGTATTTTGGTGAATGTTATCCCCAATATATAAAGACTTATCGAAATTTGTTGCTATAGGAAACTTATTCCAAAACATAGAAAATAAAAAATTATTAGCAGCGTTTTTTCTTAAGGTGACTTTACACCCTATAGGTACTCCTGATTTAATTTTCAGATTTATCTTATTATTAGCTTTATTCAATAGAATATAAGGTTTCTGTTTAGTAATTAATTCTAAAGCCAAACAAGAACTAATCAAATCAATATTTGTTGAATTTTTTATATCAAAAGTTAATACTATTTTAATAACTTTGGGTGAATAAATATTAATTTTTTTGTTAAATTTAGTAATATAATCATATTTTATAACAGTACTTAAATAATTATTTATTGATTTCATTTTTTTTTAAACAAACCCTGTCGAGATACTAGAAATTTTGAAATAACTTTTATATTTTAATTTTTCAGGTAAAGGACCAAAAACCCGTGTAGCGATAGGTTTGCCTTGTTTGTTAATCAAGCAAACATAGTTGCTCTTAAAAAATAACCTGTAACTTTTTTTGTTGTAACTTTTTTTAGTTCTTAAAACAAGAGCTTTGTAAACCTCACCTTTTTTTACTTTAGAAGTTATTTTAGATCTATTTCTTAATTTCAAAATAGAAACAACAATAACATCTCCTATATATGCATTTTTTCTTTTCAAACCACCTAATACTTTAATACACTTAACTAATTTTGCACCCGAATTATCAGATACTTTTAACCTTGTTTCTTGTTGAATCATTTAATATTAAAAACTTAGACATTTATAGCTCAATTGGAAAGAGCGTCGGATTTCGGTCCCGAAAGTTTTAGGTTCAAATCCTAATAAATGTAATTTATTATAAAATTTAAATTAATTATTATATGAACCATCTGTAATGTGTATAATTTTTATTAATAAAAAATTGTTGATTTATAGTCTTTAAATTGGTTTGGATAACTCCTTTATTATTAGCAATTTTAAGTATCTCATCATTTAAAAAAGGATTTTTTTTGTTTAATGACCCTAAATATTTTATAGTCTTTGAAATTCTTTTTTCTTTTAAAATGAAAAAAGGAATTAATCTTTGGAATTTTCTTTTTTTTACTTTTACTGTAGATATATAAAGTAAACTATTTTTTAAAGATAATTTAAAAACTTTTTTATAGTCTTTTTTGGTTTTTAATTGTATATTTTTTAGTGTATTTTTTGTTATTTTTTCAGCTAAGATACTTTTACCGCTGATCATAACTGAATTTTTTAATACATTAAAATAGTTTATTTTTTTTTGTACCATATTTTGATCTAGCATTTTTCCTTGACTTTAAGCCTAAAAGATCTAATTTCCCTCGTATAAGAGTATATTTGATACCCGGTAAATCTTTTACCCTGCCACCTCTAATTACTACAGTTGAATAATCCTGTAAATTATGACCTTCCCCAGGTACATAAGCGTTAACTTTTAATTCATTTGTTAACTGGAGTCTGACTAACTTTCTAATAGCTGAGTTGGGTTTTTTGGGGGTTCTAGTAAATACTTTAATACAAAACCCTTTTTTTTGAGGAGATTTTTCTAACGCAGGGACTTTGTTAGATATATATTTAGATTTTCTTTTATTTCTACATAGTTGATTTATAGTAGGCATATTACCAAAAAAGGGACTTGAACCCTTACATCCAAATATTATGGAAACTAGAACCTAAACCTAGCATGTCTACCAAATTCCATCATTTTGGTAACAAAAATATTTTTACCCATTACCGGACTTGAACCGGTACTCTTTAAAGAATCAAATTTTAAGTCTGACGTGTCTACCAAATTCCACCAAAAGGGTATTTTTTATTCCTCAATTTGACTTGTTAAGCTTAGGTGCTCAAATTTCAGGTTTACTTTTTTCTTTTTCATTTTTCTATATTTATAATATGAAAAATACTTTACCTAATTTTGTAGAAGTTAAAAAAATTAGATCTAAAAAATTATATGTAAACTTAAATGAAGCTAACGATACATCGAATTCGGTTGAAAAAACTTTTAATAACGAAACAGTAATCTTTAACAATATGTATAATTAATTTAATTATGAAGGGGATATAACTCAAATGGTAGAGTGTATGTTTTGCATACATAAAGTTATCGGTTCAAATCCGATTATCTCCAAATCATTTTTCTCTTTTAGTTGGGATCGAACCAACGACCTTATGGTTAACAGCCATTCGCTCTACCACTGAGCTATAAAAGATTACCTTATTATTATCTTATTTATTTATGTTTTAGTATAGTATCGTATAATAGTGTTAAAATTTATATAAAAAGGGAACATGTTATAAAATAGAGTAATATTATTGTTTTCTAAAAAAACAATATTTAATAGCCTATAATTTAAAACACTGTTTTGAGATGGCAAGGGCCACATATTTGAATTTAAAACGTTATTTTTTAATCTGGATGTAATTAAAGAAGAAAAACAAATAAAATCTCCTTTTTTTAAAATATACCCTGTCTCAGTAACTTTTCTGTTATTCAATAAAACATGACCATGTTTTATTATATTCCTAGCTTCCCTAAAACTTTTTACAAACTTAGATCTATATAAAACAGTGTCTAACCTAGACTCTAATAAATTTATAATAGAATTTGTATTATATTCTTTTTTTTTTTTACTTACCTTGACTATTGTTTTAATTAGCTGTTTTAAATACTTATTTTTAAGTTTACCATAAAATAAACTTAAACTTTGTTTGTTTAAAAGGTTTAATAAAAATTTTTTTTTGTGTAAATTACCATACCTTTTAATAAAATTACTATTTAAATCATATATCCTATAATTTTTTTTTTTTATTTTGTTTTGCCTTACTAAAAATTTAAATAAATTTTTCCATTTTTTAGCTTTGAACAAAAAAAGATTAACTCTTTTTTTATTTTGTATATTTTTTCTTAAATGAACAAATTTTTTATAAAGAGGTTTATAACGTACTTTGTTTTTTATCATTTTTTTTTTTGTATATTGCTTCTCTTTTTAGTAAAGATATTAATATTGTTGAAAAGAAGTTATCAAACATATTTTTACTTACAAAATAATTTGAATTAAATATAGAAAATAGTTTTTTGTTTTTTATGCTATAATTATTTAAATGATCAAAAATTATAATAACAGGTATTTTCAAATTTAGACATTCTTTTAATATGTCTTTTGATTCCAACGTATTCTCGTAAAAAATAATTAAATCGGGGTATTTATTATTTTTTAGTATGTACCCAAATTCTTTGTTGAAACTTTTTTTTTTTTTATTTTTTTTATTTCTTAAATACTTGTTCATATAAACAGAATTTGATATCAAACCGTTTACCCAAGTTTCATTATTTAAACTTATTATATTAAATTGTTTTAAAAACTTATAATATTTTTTTGAACTAAACTCTGAAAACCCTATGAAATAAATTACACTATTTAATTTCTTAAAATTAACAATTAAATTAAATAATTTTTTTAATTTATTTTTAATAATATTTAACTGATTTTTTTCGATTATATTTAAATGTTCCAATAAATTTATATTGTTTATTTTCATTTTAACCTATTAAATTTTTTTTTCCTTCTTTTATTTTTATAAAATCGTATTCAAATTTGATACCTTTTCCTTTATAAGGTTCAGGAACTCTAAATTTTTTTATGTAATTAGAAATATTGTTCAATTTTAAATAATCAAAAGATGATAAATAAATAGTTGTAGTGTTTATGTAAAAAATACTTATTGTATCTGGTATTTTTATATAAATAGAATGGCTATAACCTAAATTTAATTTTAAAATACTTTTAGTGTTTTTTATAACATTAAATCTGTAACCAACACCATTAAGTATTATTTTTTTATAATATAAATTTTTTTTACTGTATATAAACTCTCTAATTGAATATAACAGTTTAATAAATTTTTTTTTTGAAGATACAGAATAAAATAATATATTATTATTTTTTATAAAAATTTTGCAACAATAATTTGTTATAAAAACATTTTTTTGTTTTTTTAATATTAAGACATTATCAGATGAGTTAACAAAGCATTTTATAAAAATAGGTATTTTTATATGTAATTTATCTTTTAACATGGTTTCTTTATTTGATGTAGAACAACGGCTCTCCGCCAATATTTTGTTGTCTACATTTAGTAAGTGAAAAGACTCCTTTATTAGTAGTAATAACAAACAACCCTATGCTCGACTCTATTTTCCAGATATCTTTAGTAGAAAAATACATTCTTTTGCTTGGTTTGGATATAGAAATTACACTATTTATCATAGGTGTATTATTTCTATAATATTTTAAAAAAATAACTAAATATTTAGGATTTTTAACATAAGTTTTATAACCTGATATAAACCCCTCATCCCATAATAAATTTAACACTTTAAAACATAATAATGTTTTTCTTTGTAATATATGAGATTTTTTCATAGATTGACCATTTTTTAAGTTAGCAAACATATTCCATAAATTAAACTTCATAACTGAATTGTTTAAAGGTAGATTTGAACTACCGACACAAGGATTTTCAGTCCTTTGCTCTAACCAACTGAGCTATTTAAACTAACTTTTTCTAATTTGTTTATCACCAACTAGATTTAATATTTTTAATTTCTTTGGGTAATTGTAAGGATTATTTAATAAAATATACTTTCTTTTTTTCAGTAAATTAGAACTTACTATTTTCAATTTAATATCAGATGACAAAAATCTTGAATATAAATTTTTTAGGATTAAAATACTTTTTAAAGAGTATTTAGTCTGTATCGAGATTTTCCTATGTGATTTTTTTATTTCATATTGTTCTTGTGCAGTTTTGTTGACATGAGGTGATTTTAATAAAGAAAATAAAGTACGTTTTTTTACTAAAGGTGAATATTTTAATTTTTTGATGTCATTTTTATATAAAAATTTAAAAAAAATTTTTGATATTCTTTTCAAGTTTTGAAAATTTTTTGTTTTTATGTATAAATGAATTAACATTCAATAAAAAATTAATGTAAATTAATGCTGTCATTTAAATAAATACAAGTTAGAATAGTAAAAACATAAGCTTGTATTATAGCGACACCTAGTTCTAAACCCATTAATATTACTAGAATTAATAAAGGCACTAAATGGAAAAAAGATAAGAAATTTTCAAGTAAAAGCATACTCCAGGCAAATCCTACGATTACTTTTAGTAACGTATGACCGGCCATCAAATTAGCAAATAACCGAACTCCTAAACTAATAGGTTTAAAAATATATGAAACAAATTCTATGGGAACAAGTAGAAGAGCAAGTCCAAAAGATGTATTGGATGGTATAAATAAAGATAACATTTCCGATTTATAAATATTTATACAAATAATATTTATACCTATAAATATAGAAAAAGATAATGTAAAAGTTATTATTAAATGACTAGTTACAGTGAAACTATAAGGAACCAATCCAATTAAGTTTACTAAAAGAATATATAGAAATAAAATAGATATAAATGGAAAATATTTCTCACCATTAATATTAATATTATCAAATAAAAGTTGGGAAACTGTTTCATAAATAGTTTCTAACAACACTTGCCAATTATTAGGTAAAAAAAAAAAAGTGTTATCATCAGCACAAAAAAGAACCACTAAAAAAATTAAAAATCCTATAACAATTAAATTTATGAAAAAAAGATTGGTTATAGAGAAATCTAAACAAAACAATTTTATAGAAAATAAAGAAATAATTTGAAACTGTTCTAATGGAGTTATTAACATAGCAAAATTTGGGGTAAAAGGATTCGAACCTATAAATGACCGCACCAAAAGCGATAGCCTTGCCATTTGGCTATACCCCAATTTAAATTAAGTCTAAAAAATATCGAAAATAACGAGACTTGAACTCGCACTCTTCTGCGTGACAGGCAGATACTTTAACCTATTTAAGCTATATTTTCTAGTAATTTTTTTTATAATATACTAAAGTTTACTTTTTATTTGTATGAATAAAAAGAGCTATAAATAAAATAATGAATAATTTGTAATCTACAAATGAGCCACATAGCAGCCAAAATTGCCTCACCCCTATTAAAACAGTTAATACTAATAAAATATTAAATGAATAATGATAAATAGAACCTGATTGTAACTTATATATAATTTTAGCTTTTTTTGATATAAGAGAAGACAAGCCCATAGGACCCAATATTTCTATAATCCCCCTATCAATAAGTTTATAACTAGTATTATAACTAAACCTAAACAGATATTGAGTTATAAATTCATTATATATTTTATCAAAAAACCATTTTTTACTCAAAAAATTATATAATTTTTTACCTAAATAGGATATTTTTATATTGAAAAGTGTGTTATTATTGAAAGAATATAATAGAAAAGAACTGCTAGCACCTAATAAACTTAAACAAACAGGTAATATTTTAAATTTATGGTCTATAAATTCAGCATCTATTAAGTTCATATTTTCAGGTAAAACAAAAATTGAATTTCCCCAAAAGTCGCTACCTAAACCAATAATCATATCTTTAAATAAATAACCTATGAATATACTAGGTATAGCTAAAATACATAAAGAAATTATAATACTGTATGAAGAATCATAGGCTGAACAAATTACAGATTTATAACCATTAGGTTTGGATAAAAATGTTAAATGTAAAAGTCTAGTAGAATAAAAAGCTGTTAAAAAAGCACCACAACTTCCTAAAAAATAACTATAATGACCCGAAGTACTGTATTTTCCATAAGCTGCTTCTAGAATAACATCCTTAGAATAAAACCCTGTTAAAAATGGAAACCCTAATAAGGCTAATGAACCAATAACCATTAGAGAATAAGTAAAAGGTACTAAGTTTTTTAACCCACCCATTTTTCTCATATCTTGTTCATCCGAAACAGCATGGATAACAGACCCAGCACCTAAGAAAAGTAAAGCTTTGAAAAAAGCGTGGTTCATTAAATGAAAAACGCCTACAGAATAATTTGAAAGACCACAGGCAAATATCATGTAACCTAATTGACTACATGTAGAATAGGCAATGACTCTTTTTAAATCATTTTGAACTAACCCGACGGTTGCCGCAAAAAAAGCTGTAGATGCGCCTAAAACTGTTATTATATTTAAAACAAATGGTGTATATTCATAAATAGCTGAACATCTCGCTAGTAAAAAAACTCCTGCTGTTACCATTGTTGCTGCATGTATTAAAGCTGATACAGGGGTGGGACCCTCCATAGCATCTGGTAACCATGTATGTAACCCTAATTGAGCAGACTTTCCCATAGCTCCAATAACTAATAAAATACCAATTAAAAATATGACGTTAACTTTAAAATTTAAAAATACAACATAATCGTTGCAAAAAAAAGGTACCATAGAAAAAACAGTAGCGTAATCTAATGATTTAAATTTAATGAAGATAGTGAAAATACCTAAGGCTAACCCAAAATCTCCTATCCTGTTAACTATCATAGCTTTAATAGCAGCTTTATTGGCTTGTATTCTAGTAAACCAAAAATTTATTAATAGAAATGAGCATAAACCAACTCCTTCCCAACCGACAAACATTTGAACGAAATTATCGGAAGTTACTAAAATTAACATAAAAAAAGTAAATAAAGATAAATAAGACATGAATCTGGGTAAATGCGGGTCATGAGACATATACTCTGTGGAATATAAGTGAACTAAAGAAGAAACAAATGTTACTACACAACACATAACTGCTGTAAGACTATCAAACATGAAACCCCAATCTACATTGAAAAGATCTGAATCAATCCATTTGGTTAAATTTATATAAGTACTGCACCCTAATAAACCCACTTCATAAAAAATTAATAATGAAATAAAAAATGTAATAATTAAACAAGAGACTGTTAAAATCGAAGATCCTTTAGGACCTATATATCTACCGAACAAACCAGCAGTTAACGAACTTAATAACGGTAAAAATATTAAAATAAGATACATTTATTAGTAAATTTAGAGAAATTTTAACTAAAAATTACTTTACAACAAAAAATATAAAATTATAAAAAATTAGATTTAACTTTTTATGATAAAAAGGGGATTCGAACCTCTGACTTTTAGGTCATGAGCCTAACGAGCTGACCACTGCTCTATTTTATCATTAACATGCTAAAGTTTTAATATTTTAACATTTTTCTATTATTAATTTTTTTTCCATTTGTAAATGCAACAAAAATCAAATAGAAAAAGAATAAACTAGATAAAGCGGATATATATGATCCATAAGAAGCTAACCTGTTAAAAACTAAAAATGCATCTGGGTAATCAGGTATACGTCTAGGCATACCAGCTAATCCTAAAAAGTGCATAGGGAAAAATGTTAGGTTTACTCCTATGAAAAAAACCCAAAAATGAATTTGTCCTAATGTTTCAGAATATTGAACTCCAGTTATTTTATCAAACCAGTAGTAAACACCCCCAAAAATAGAAAATACAGCACCCATGGATAAAACGTAATGAAAATGTGCTACTACATAATAAGTATCATGTAAAGCAATATCAATACCTGAATTTGCAAGAACAACACCAGTTAAACCACCTAAAGTAAACAAAAAAATAAAACCTAAAGCAAATAAAGTAGGAGTTCTTAAATCAACCGAACCTCCCCATAAAGTAGCTAACCAACTGAAAATTTTTATACCTGTAGGTACTGCAATTATCATTGTAGCTGCTGTGAAATAAGCTCTAGTATCAATATCTAACCCAACAGTATACATGTGGTGAGCCCATACTATAAAACCTAGAGCACCAATAGAGAACATAGCATACACCATTCCTAAATAACCGAAGATAGGTTTTCTAGCAGAACTTACTATAATATGACTAATAATACCAAAACCTGGTAAAATTAGAATATATACCTCAGGGTGACCAAAAAACCAAAATAAATGTTGGTATAAAACAGGATCACCACCACCTGCAGGGTCGAAAAAAGTGGTATTAAAATTTCTATCAGTTAATAGCATAGTAATAGCTCCTGCTAAAACAGGTAGTGACAATAATAACAATACAGCAGTAATTAAAATAGCCCAAACAAATAAAGGTAATCTATGCATAAACAACCCTTTTACACGCATATTTAATATAGTACATATAAAATTTATAGCCCCTAATATAGAAGCAGCTCCTGATAAATGTAAACTAAAAATAGCTAAATCAACAGAAGCTCCTGAATGTGAATTACCACTAGATAATGGGGGATATACAGTCCAACCTGTACCAGCTCCAGCTTCAGCTAACATAGAAGCGACTAGAAGTAATAGAGAAGGTGGTAATAACCAAAAACTAATATTATTCATTCTGGGAAATGCCATATCAGGCGCCCCTATCATTAAAGGAACAAACCAATTACCAAAACCTCCTATTAAAACAGGCATAACCATGAAAAAAATCATTACAAATGCGTGACCTGTAACAATAACATTATATAATTGATAATTTTCACTTAAAAATTGGCCTGATGGTAAAGATAAAGTTAACCTAATTAGTATAGATAGAGTTGTACCAGCTACTCCTGAAAAAGCTCCAAATATTAGGTACAATGTACCGATGTCTTTGTGATTAGTTGAAAAAAACCAACGTGATACGTTATCATAAATTAACATAAATTATAAAAATAGTTTTACCAACACGATTTTCTTATACCCGATATAAAACCTGATCTTGATAGTTTTAATAATTGTATCCTGGAGAAATTCAAATTTTTAGCTATTTTTGCTTTTCTTCCGGTAACAATGCATCTATTATTTAATTTTACTTTAGAGATTTTATAGAAATTAGAATTAGATTTAGAGTTAATCCTAAAAGAATTTTTTAATAAAGTATTATTAAAAAAAATTTTTTTTACAAAGTTTTTTTTTTCTATATGTGATAATATCTTTCTTCTTTTGTGGTCTTTATATACAAATTTATTCATAAATAAAATTTTAATTAGTACCCCAAGGGCCGAAAAAATTAAACGTTCTATATTCTTGAGAAAATTCTATTGACTCATTTAAGACTCTTTTAGAATTTTCATTATATCTCAATTCAACAAATCCATTTAATGGAAAATCTTTTCTTAAAGGATGCCCTTCAAACCCATAATCAGTTAAAATTCTTCTTAAATTCGTGTGGTTTTGAAAAAAAATACCATACATATCCCAAACTTCACATTCAAACCAACCCGAAGCCGGGAATAATTCAATACAAGAATCTAATGATTGTACTTCGTTTAGCATTACTTTTACACGTAATCTATGATTAAATATTAGACTTAAAAAATCATAAGAGTTTTCAAATCTTAGTTTTTTATTAGGGTAATCTACCCCTGATACACAGCTCAAAACTTTATACTGTAATAATGTGTGATATTTTAAAAAATGTATTAGATTAAATAATTTTTTTGGATCAACAAAAACAACTATTTCGTTAGAAAAAAATTGAATTTTGTATATAGGGACAGTGTTTATAAGATTTTTTACCGAATTTAGTACTATTTTATTTTTCATTTTGAAAAAACAAAGTACTACTATGATACATATCTAGTAGTATTACGGATATATTAATCTTTAAAAAATATTTTTTCTATATTCAGTTAAGTCTTTTTCCAACTCTAACAGATTTAAAAAAGTTTTATTTTTTTTATAAGTTTTATAATCCATTTTATTGAATAAAAATAATTCTTTAACTTCTTTATTTCTAAAATATGAAGATGACCCATCAGAAAAAACACATAGCTGTTTTAAACAATAATTTTTATTTGACATCATAATGTTAATTTTTACCTGTCTACTTCACCAAAAACAATGTCTTGAGTACCTATAATGGTAACCACATCAGCAAGTAAATGTTTTTGAGACATGAAATTTAAAGCTTGTAAATGACTAAATCCTGGAGCTTTTATTTTACATCTGTACGGTCTATTACTTCCATCAGAAATTAAATAAACACCAAATTCTCCTTTTGGGGCTTCACTAGAAGTATAAGTTTCACCTTTTTCCACATTAAAACCTTGTGTGAACAACTTAAAATGGTGTGTTAAAGACTCCATTGATGTTTTCATATCTTTTCTACTAGGTGGTATTATTTTTGTGTTAGAGTTTTTAGAAATACCGATTTCAATGTTATTTATACATTGCTCTATTATTTTTAAAGATTCTCTCATTTCCAGTAATCTGATTAAATACCTATCGTAACAATCGCCATTAGTACCTACAGGAATGTTAAATTTTAATTTATCGTAAATCTCATAAGGTTGTGTTTTTCTTAAATCCCATTTTACCCCAGAACCTCTTAGCATAACACCGCTAAAACCCCAATCTTGAGCTTCTTTTAGTTTTACAATACCAACATCGACTAATCGTTGTTTCCAGATTCTATTATCAGTTAATAACTCTTCAATTTCATCTAATCTTAAACTAAATTGATTTATGAAAATATAGATATCATTCAATAACCCTTTAGGTATATCTAAACTAACACCCCCGGGTCTAAAATATGCAGCATGCATTCTAGCCCCAGATACCCGTTCATAAAACTCCATTAGCTTTTCTCTTTCTTCAAACGACCATAAAAGTGGTGTAGATGCTCCTACGTCCATAGCATGACAGCCTATAGCTAATAAATGATTTAAAATTCTAGTTATTTCTGCAAATAAGACTCTTAAATATTGTGCTCTTAAAGGAACACCACAATTTAACAATTTCTCTACAGCTAAACAATATGTGTGTTCTTGAGACATCATTGACACATAATCTAACCTATCAAAATAAGGTAGAGCTTGAGTATAATTTTTATACTCAATCAGTTTCTCAGTCCCCCGATGTAGTAACCCTATATGAGGATCAGCTCGGTGAATAACCTCTCCTTTTAATTCTAAGACTAACCTTAAAACTCCGTGGGCCGCCGGATGTTGTGGCCCAAAATTTATAGTGAAGTTTTTAATTTTTTTTATAAGATCTTTTTTTTTTAAAACCATTTAAAATTTATTTTTGTAACAAAAACCAATGTAAAAAATTATCTTTAACGGGGATTGAACCCGTGTTTTTACCGTGAAAGGGTAACGTCCTAACCACTAGACGATAAAGACAATATAAATATAAATACACCTAAACAAAAGTTTTTAATTTAAATATTCATATGTTCTAATAACAAATTCACACTCATATGCATAGGACTTAAGAAAATATCAGGTAAAATACCCATTAATAAAGTACCTAGAATTAGGGGTAAAAGTGTTAAAAATTCTCTTCTGTTTAAATCTTTGAAATAAATTAAATATTGTGACTTTAAATTTCCATAAGCAATTCTGTTAAATAACCATAACGAATAACAACCACCTAAAACCATACCTGTTGCACTGAAAAAAGCTATTGTGGTGTTTAGTTTGAAAATCCCTGTTAATATTAAAAACTCTCCTATGAAACTACCAGTACCAGGTAAACCTATATTAGCCATAGTAAAAAATAAAAAAATAAATATATAGATAGGCATAACATGAACTAAACCTCCATAGTATTTCACCATTCTTGTATGATGCCTCTCATACACTATACCTATTATTAAAAATAGAGCACTGGCAACAAAACCATGACTTACACTTTGCAATAAAGCTCCTTCAATGCTAATATTATTAAAGCAGAACATACCTATAATAACTAAATTCATATGAGCCACTGAAGTGTATGCTATAATACGTTTAAAATCAGTTTGTCTTATAGCAGTGAATGAAGTATAGATAACACCAATAACCGCAATAGAAAATACTAAAGGAGTAAAATAAAAACATGCTTCAGGAAATAGAGGAAAAGAAAAACGTATTAACCCGTAAGTTCCTAATTTTAATAAGACACCTGCTAAAATAACTGAACCAGCAGTAGGTGCCTCTACATGAGCTTCAGGTAGCCATATATGTACAGGAACCATAGGAACTTTTGTAGCAAACGAAGCGAAAAAAGCTAACCATATTAATTTTTGTTCTTGAATAGTTAAAAGTACAGATAATAATGTCTCATAATCAGTTGTCCCTACTTGATAATATAAATATAAAATACCCAATAGCATAATAACGGAGCCTAATAAAGTGTATAGGAAGAAAAAATAAGCAGCTCGAATTTTTCTTACCCTAGACCCCCAAACACCTATTATTAAGTACATAGGAATTAAAACACTTTCGAAAAATACATAAAACAGTAAAACGTCTAACACACAAAAAACACCTATAAGGAAAAATTCCATGATTAGAAACGAAATTAAATATTCTTTTAGATTAATAGTTATAACCTCCCAACTTGACAGTAAACATAAAAAAATTAATAAAGTAGTAAGAATTACAAAAAACAAAGATATCCCGTCAATACCTAATGTTAAATTTATATTTAAATTAGGAATCCATGCTAATTTATGTACAAATTGAAAATCACCAGTAGATCTATCGAAAAAAATCCATAATAAAAGAGATAGTAAAAAATTGATACTTGAAAAAAATAAAGAAATTATTTTTAATAATTTACCATTATTGTAAGAACAAAACATCAAAAAAATAATACCAATCAACGGTATTATCATTAAATTTAATAATATATTTTTTAAATTGAAACTCATAATTTAGGTTTTATACATTATATAGGACTTGAACCTATGACCTTTAGCTTAGAAGGCTATTGCTCTATCCAACTGAGCTAAAAATGTAACGAAAATTGTATACTTACTAATCTTTTAATTATAAAATAATACACTTATTTTATAAGAAAATAAATATAAAATATTAGGATTAATAAATAAAAAAATTAATAGAAAAAAAATTACTACAATAATAAACGTAGGTAAATAAGGTAAGGGGTGATATAATTTCCCTGCGGTATTGTTTTCAAAACATAAAACTTTTATAATTCTTATGTAATAAAAAGTAGAAATTACACTAGTCAATATACTTATAACAGCCACAAAAAACATAGATGACTCCATAACACTTAAAAATATATTAAGTTTAGTATAAAACCCTATTAAAGGTGGAAACCCTGCAATAGAAAATAAAACAGTAGAAAATATTAAAGCTATTACTTTATTGGATTTAATTAAAGAAGATAAATCAGATAAATCTTTATTGGTTTTTTTAGAATAAATAGGTTCAGTTTTATTTTTTAAAATGATAAAAATGGACCATAAACACGACCCTGCTAACATATAAATGCTAATATATGCAATTATACTTTGTATACCTTCAATTGTTCCGGTACAAAATGCTATTAAAATATAACCGATATGACTTATAGAACTATATGCAAGTAAGCTTTTCAACTTTTTTTGTTCTAATGCACCAAAAGAACCTATTATAATAGATAATACAGCTAATATAACAATATAAAATCTCCAATGGTAAATTAACCCACTAAAACTATAATTGAAAATACGTATAAGCAATACAATAAGACTTAATTTAGAAACTACGGCAAAAAATAAAGTCGAACTTGTAGGAGACCCTTCATAAACATCCGGTGACCATGCGTGTAAAGGTGCAACAGATAATTTAAAAAGTAAACTAACTAAAACCAACATTAACCCTAATAATAAAATATCTGTATTCTCAGATATATTTAAGTAGTTATCTAAACCTTGAGAATCGACTGAATCCTTTAATTTAGCTTCTAATAAATGGTCGCATATGTTTATGTAATAAGAATAAAATGAATCAGTAGGTATTCCAGAATACCGACTTATCATAGAGGTTTTCAATTCAACAACTTTGTTTTCGAATTGATTGTAAATCAAACGGTCATCAGAAAGAATATTTGATGTTATTAAACTATCTTGTTTAATAAAATTGTGTTTTGAATAATTACATATTTTTATTACACTCGAATAAACTGAATCAAATTCAGGGTTTTCAGAATAAGGGCTAGTTTTTTTCAAGTTAGCTAATCCGTTTTCTAATTTCTCGCAAATCAATTTTTCATCAAGGACATTATTTGATGTTTTGGAACTATTTTGTTTCACAAAATCATGATTTAAATAACTTGAAAGTAAGAAAATATCATAAAGTATTTCAGGTACTCTTGAATCTGTAGGGAGAAAAACAGAATCATAGTTAAAAATACTCGAATCTTGTAAAGCTTCTAAATTCGTTAGAATTAATGCCAAATCATCTGGGGTTAAAATTGGGCAGCAATGTTCTTTCATTGCATTTAAATTTTTAAAAAACTTAGAATTAATTTCTATTAATTCATCTAAAACTTCATTTGAAGTATATTCAGGATAATAACAAGAATATATGTTTTTAAAACCTACAAAGTTTAACTCTTTATTTAAGCTAAACCCATTAAAATAATTTGAACAATAAGAATTGATAATGGAATCCTGAAACTCTTCATCACTTATTGAATTATTGTACCCAGGAAATATATTATAATACAAATCTTTAAAATCTGAAAAATTTAGTGAACCAGTTACTCCATATAGTAAAGATGAACCAAACAACAAAATTGCAGATGAAAAAGATCCTAATATAAAATATTTTAAACCGGCCTCAACTGAAAATGAAGAATTTTTTTTGAACGAAGCCATTACATAAAATGATAAACTTTGTAACTCTATGGCTAAGTATGCAGTAATCAAATCATTTGCAGAACATAAAATTAAAAAACCTAAAACAGATAATAAAACAATAATTAAGTATTCAAACTGATTTACTTTTTGATATTTTATATAATTTTGAATCATAATTAAACAAATTATAGAAAATATTAAAATTAAAACTTTTGAATAAAAACTTAAATAATCATGTACAATTGTATTGTTAAATAAGGTTAATTCTTGAATAAATAATTTATCATTTAAAACTAATAAAAAACAAAATACTAAAATCAAAACTGACAAATTTAAAACTAAATTTTGTATTAATGGATATTTTTTGTGTGTACTTAATATAGAACCGAATATTAGTAAATATATAATAGAAATTCCTAAAAATAGTTCTGGTAAGACTCCTAAATTTTTTAATATAATTAAATTATTCATTTTTTATTTTTAAATTAATAAAATATTTTTGTAATTCCTAGAAATTTGCCTAAATAACACTTGTTTTTTAGACTTTACATTTAAATTAGTCATAGTCAATACAACGGCTCCTATTACAGCTAATAATAAAATTAAACCTGTTAAAAGTAATTGAAATATATAATGAGTATATAATACTTGCCCTATTACTTTTATATCAGGTATAACCTCAACTTTATTAAACCAATTAACATAAAAATTATTGAAAAACTGTCCTATACTGTCTAATTTGTATAAATTAATTGGAAACGTACCCAATATTATAAATAAAAATTCTAAAATAAACAAAACCCCAAAAATGAAACCAAACGGAAAATATTTTGAAATATCTTTAGGAGACTCTAAAATTTTTACATCTAACATCATTATAACAAATAAAAATAGAACTGCAATAGCACCAACATAGATAATTAAAAATAATAACGAAATGAATTCACATTCTAATAAAAATAAAATACCTGAAGAAGAAATAAAGCTTAATACTAAAAACAATACTGAATAAATAGAATTATTAACGAGTATTATCGATAGTGAGCTTAATATAAGAAGGATAGAAAAGATAAATAGTAAAAAGTTTTCTAAATATATATATGTTATGATTGAATTTAGCATATTATTTATAAGAAAGAATGGGATTCGAACCCATGGTATTAATTATTTTAATACAAAAGTTTAGCAAACTTACACTTTAAGCCTCTCAGTCACCTTTCCGTATTATATAAACTTTTAATGGAAGAGAGATTTGAACTCCCGACATTTGGATTATGATCCCAATGTTCTAACCAACTGAACTATACCATTTTATTCCAGCTACACGTTCCCGTACAGCTACCTTGTTACGACTTCATCCAAGTTATTAATATCTCAATGGTTAAAAATTCATAAAATTACCTTCAAAAACTTAAAAATAATTTTTTATAATTTTAACTTCATGTAAAATTAACTTCCTGCATGTGACGGGCGGTGTGTACAAGGCCAAGACATATATTCACCATAACATTCTGATTTATGATTACTAGTGATTCCAACTTCATGCAAACGAGTTTCAGTTTACAATCCGAACTAAGAAAACTTTTAAATAAAATTTCAATTTTTATCTTTTGTTATAAATTTTTGTAGTTTCCATTGTAGCACGTGTGTAGCCCAGTTCATAAAGGCCACAGTGACTTGACTTAATTCTTACCTTCCTTTAATTTATTGTTGGCTGTATTTATAATTTGACAATACTAATTGAAGTATTACTAAATTTAAATAAATAAGAGTTACGCTCGTTTAAGGAATGAACCAAAAATCTCACGACACGAGCTGACGACAGTCGTGCAACACCTGTATATTAAAGAAAAATATATAAATATATTATATATTTGATAAAATATATTCAAGAACTGGTAAGGTTTTGCGCGGATTATCGCATTAAACCACATGCTCCACCACTTATAGTAGGCCCCCGTCAATTCCTTTGAGTTCCAACCTTGCGATTATACTCCTCAGGCGGAATGCTTAACGCGTTAGCTTCAAATCTAAATTATTTATTTAAATTTTAGCATTCATAGTTTACGGTATAGACTACCAGGGTATCTAATCCTGTTTGCTACCTATACTTTCGTTCCTCAACGTCAGTTAATCATAAAAAATCGTTTTCACTTCAGATATTCCTCCATAGATTGTAAAATGTTACCTTTCCACATGGAATTCTATTTTTCTAATTATAACTCAAGTAAAGTAGTATTAAATGTTTTTTTAAATATTTTTTTAAATTTTAACATATAACTTACAATACTGTCTACGAACCCTTTACGCCCAGTAATTCCGAATAACGCTTGCCCCTCTCGTATTACCGCGGCTGCTGGCACGAAATTAGCCGGGACTTCTTTTTTAAACATGTCATTATCATATTTAATGAAAAAAATTTACAACCAATAAGCCGTCATCTTTCACTTAGTATTGCTGGATCAAACTTTCGTTCATTGTCCAATATTCCTCACTGCTGGCTAAATTTAGCCTGGACCTTGTCTCAGTTCCAGTGTGGTTGATCATTCTCTAAAATCAACTAAAGATCAAAGGCTTGAAAAGGTTTCAAACTAATCAACTACCTAATCTTACATAGACGTATCTTTTAACAAAAAATTTTAGTATTAACATTTATGATAGTAAACATAAAACTTTTATAGAATTATGAAATTGTTTTATACATAATTAAAAGGTAACCATTCTACATATTACTCACCCGTTCGCTACTGTTGTTATATATAATTAACAAAAAGTTAAACTCGCATGTGTAAAGCATACTAATAGCGTTCATTCTGAGCCAGGATCAAACTCATATTATAATAATTATAACATGTTTATAATTTATTTGAAATAATATCTAAAATATGAAAATAAAATTTATTAAAAGATATTAAAAATATATACTTTATATTAAAACTTTAAATAATAATTAGTATTTAATAGCTAAAAATTTTACAATTCTTACACAATAAACCTATGACGTAATAATCTTTTACGTTTTTTAGAAAACTTATCTAAAGGTTAGTTTCTCATCTAAATGCTTTTAATGATTATCTATAATAAACTTAGCTACTCGACTATGCTATAGGTATAACAATCGATACACCATAGGTTTACTTTCCCCGGTCCTCTCGTACTGAGGTCTACTCCTTTCAATTTTCTAACGCCTACGGTAGATAGGGACCAAACTGTCTCACGACGTTCTGAACTCAGATCATGTACCACTTTACTTGGCGAACAGCCAAACCCTTGAAACCTTTTTCAGCATCAGGATGTGATAATCCAACATCGAGGTGCCAAACCACTCCGTCGATAGGGTCTCTAGAGAGTGATTAGCCTGTTATCCCCGGCGTACCTTTTATCCGTTGAGCGATAACCTTTTCCACAAAGAATTATCGGATCACTATAACCGACTTTCGTCCTTGTTCGATTTGTCAATCTTACAATCAAGCAAGCAATATACTATTATGCTCTACAATCGAAATATTTTCGATCTGAACTTACCTTAGTACGCCTCCGTTACTCTTTAGGAGGCGACCGCCCCAGTCAAACTACCAACTATGCAATGTTTTTTAAATTTTATTAGTGATGAAAAATTTATAGAAGTGGTCTTTCACTTTTAGTTTTTAATAATTTGCCTGAGCAAAAAAAAAATAAACTTCCCACTTATTACTACATATATAAATAATTATCGCAATGCATAGTTATAGTAAAGGTGCACGGGGTCTTTCCGTCTAGCCGTAGGTACTCCGCATCTTCACGGAGATTTTAATTTCACTGAGATTATATTGGAGACAGTAGGACAGTCGTTACGCCATTCATGCAGGACACCAATTAAATGCCAAGGAATTTCGCTACCTTTGGACCGTCAGAATTACAGCCGCCGTTTACCGAGGGTTTCAAGTTAAAGCCTAGACTTTTTCTATTATTCTTTCAGCACTGGGCAGGCGTCAGTCCCTATACGTCTTCTTACGAATTTGCAGAGACCTGTGTTTTTGTTAAACAGTCGCTGTCCTCGATTTTGTGACAGCTTTTAGAGGTTTCCCTTATAAAAGCTACTCTTTATCCCGAAGTTACAGAGTCATTTTGCCGAGTTCCTTCAATATAATTAACTCAATCACTTTAATTTACTAAATCTGTTCACCTGTGTCGGTTTAAGGTACGGTATTTATTACTAATTTTCATATGCTATTTCTTGAAATTACTATAATACTTTTATTAGAACCAAATACTAAAAATATTATTTATAATTTGTCACATATAAATTTACTAATATAAATAATTTAAATTTTTTCCCATCAAAAAAAACTTTCGTTTTAAATTTTTAGGGGCCGATTTAATTTTTTTAAGGAAGATTAGCTTTACCTTAAAAACCTTCAACTTAAAGTGACAATGTTTTTCACATTGTTCTCGCTACTCATATCAACATTTTCAATTCTGATATCTCCAGTATTATATTAATATAAACCTTCAAGACAATACAGAACGTTCTGCTACCATTTAAATAATTTTAAATTACTTAAATCTATAATTTCGGTAAATAATTTAAGCCCCTGTACATTTTAAACGCAAAAAAACTAGATTAATGAGCTGTTACGCTTTCTTTAAAGGATGGCTGCTTCCAAGCCTACCTATTAATTGTATTAATTTTTTCACTATTTTTTTCACTTAATTATTTTTAAGGACCTTAATTAATAGTCTGGGCTGTTTCCCTCTTGACTATAGATCTTAGCATCTATAGTCTGTCTGCTTAAATTCTTTTATTTTATATTCGGAGTTTTATTAAACTTAGTAAAAACAATTAAGTTCCCTTCGCTTATTAAGTAGCTCTACCTTAAAATAAAGAATATAAACGCTCTACTAAAATAGATTTCGCAGAAAACCAGCTATCTCTAAGTTTGATTGGCCTTTCACCCCTAATCACAAATCATCTTAGTATTTTTCCACATACAAAAGTTCGGTCCTCCAATAAGCGTTGCCGCTTAAAATTTTCAACCTGTTCATGATTAGATCACTTAGTTTCGGGTCTTATTCTTGAGACTAAATTTAAAAATGCGTTTTAAAACTTAAATTTTTTTCGCCTACACTTACTTAGCTTAAGCTCGCCACAAAAATAAACTCGTTGATCCATTATGCAAAAGGTACGCTGTTACTATTTTATTTTATAGCTTCAACTAATTGAAAGCAATAAGTTTCAGTTTCTATTTCAATTTCTCAAATTCTATTTCACCTTTCCCTCACGGTACTTTTACACTATCAATCATCAAAATATTATACTAGGTTTTGAGGGTGGTTCCCCAATATTCAAACAAAACACGACATAAATTGTTTTACTTATATAAATATGATTAGTATTATTTTACAGGACTAAAACCTTCTCTGGTATTTTTTTTCAAATAATTTTTTTATTTCATTTTTATAACCCATTACTGTACGGTTTTCGCTCGCCACTACTTGCCGTATCTCGGTTGATTTTTTATCTAGTTACTGAGATGTTTCAGTTCACTAAATTTAATATTAATTTTTAATAAAATTAATATACTTAAATAAAAAGTTCAGTTTTCTGTTAATAGGAACCTGTAATTACGAATTAAATTAATAATTAATTACAGAATTTTCGTATTTAACGCCGTTTATTTGATGTTAAGGCATCCTCTTAATGCTTTAGTTCAAGTTTTAATAAAATTAAAATAAAGATTCTAACTTGATTTTAATAGGATAATATAAAATTAAAATTCTACTTTATTTAGTATAAAAGAGTTAAACTGAAATGAGTTTACACCTAAAACACTAATAGGCATAAAACCATGATTTACTCCGCAGATTTCACTGCACTGACCAAAGAATAAACCTGTTCTTTTTAAATACAAATTTAACTGATTCAAACGTCCAGGACAAGCATCAACTTTTACCCCAAAAGAAGGAACAGTCCAACTATGTAAAACATCAGCAGCACTAACTAATAACCTTATATGAGTATCTGTAGGTAAAAGAACTCTTCTGTTAGTCTCCAATAATCTAAAATAACCTTTTTTATCTTCAGGTAAACCTTCTAAAACCATCATATAACAATTATATTGAAGATTTAAATCCCCAAAACATGTATTATACTCAGACATTTCATACCCCCAATACCACTGATGACCTAGTATCTTTAAAGTTAACTCAGGGTCTACTATCTCATCCATTGAATATAACAATGTAAAAGAAGGAGTTGCTAAAAATAATAGGATTAAAGCAGGTATTGATGTCCAAATAATTTCTAGTTCTTTAGAGTGTGTGAATTGTGTGTGTGAACTCACTTCAAATTCAGAGTAATATAGTATACAATTGACAAGGACCCAAAACACAAATACTAAAATAAACGCTAAAACAACCATTAAATGATTATGAAAATTTACAATACCCTCCATTACAGGAGAACTAGACTCATTAAAACAAATTTGATACTCAACAGGGCAGTTTAAAAAAATTTTAGGTTCAATTGAAAATAAATCGATAAACTTTTTGAAAAATGAATTTATTTCGGTCATTGTATTTGTATCAACAAATAACGGTGTATAATAAAACATGTTACTGTACTAAACAATAATATGTTGTTTTCTAAAATAATTAAAAATTTAATCAATTATTTTACCTAATTTTTTTACATGTCTTAGCATTAGTGTGTGTCCTTTGCCCTCTTACAGGTAACTTTTTTATTCGCCTAAAACCCTTATAGTTTTTTAAATTTATTAATTTTTTATTATTTAAATGAATAACTTTTTTTAAATCATTGTTAATCTTTAAATTTAAGTACAATACAATTAAAGATAACGAATTTTTTTGTTCTCTATTTAAATATTTTAATTTTAAATTTTTACACAAGCCTAATAATTTGCAAATTTTTATAGACAAATATAAATTGATACCATAAACAGTTTTTAAAGCAATATGTATGGATTTTTTTTCGTTTAAATCAGTCTCTAAAATATACATCGATATTTTCAAATAAGTAATAATGGATTTGAACCATTAACTTCCTCGTTGTAAGCGAGATGCTCTACCAATTGAACTAATTACTTAATAATAAAGGATTTTTATAGTTCCCAAAATTTTAGTATTTATAAAACCTTTATTTTTACTCTTGAGTTCGGTATGTTTTCAGGTCGATCTAAGCCTAAGTAGATTTGAACTACTGACTTCACACTTATCAGGCGTATACTCTAACCAACTGAGTTATAGGCTTTTAAAAATTTTAGAAATTTACTATTTCTAAGTATTAAAAATTATGTTGAAAAAAACCTTTTTTTTTTAGATCCTTAACAGTTTTATACTCTAAATACGAGTATACTGTATAATAAATAACATATGCTTGTTATTCCCATTAATTTTAAACTAGTCTGTAGTGTAGGGGTGTTAAATATTTCCAATAAACTAGTATCTAGAC
>Ga0075467_10000340_pt1 | contig 35829 bp, 34 predicted proteins | sample DEB08_DNA_9_FD_75067 | JGI IMG/M metagenome (GOLD analysis project Ga0075467, IMG submission 75067) | Aqueous microbial communities from the Delaware River and Bay under freshwater to marine salinity gradient to study organic matter... | ecosystem: Environmental > Aquatic > Marine > Coastal ... | reverse complement strand
TTCATGGACCTGATCGGCCTTGACCCCGAAGAACTGACCGGACCTCCGGGTGAACTGCGGTCGGTCAACATCGAAGATGCGCAGCTTTCGGTTGCCGGTGCCGCCTTGACGGCGGATGGCGATTTCACCTTCACGCCCAATCAGGTCATGCCAATGCCGATCGGGATGTTGAACCTGAACCTGTCAGGCGCGAATGCCTTGCTTGACCGACTGGTACAAGGCGGCGTCTTGCGGCCTGAACAGGCCGCGATGGCGCGCGGGATGTCGGGCATGTTCACCCGTCCCGGCCCGTCCCCCGATACGCTGGAAACAACTATCGACTTCCTGCCCGGTGGTGGCATCACCGCAAACGGCATTCCGCTTCAGTAATACCGCCGCATCCGATTTGACCGACCGGGCCAAACCCCGGCCGGTTTCCCTTTCGCATGGCCCTGCCTTGCAGCCCCCCGGTCGTGGCATTAGGTCAACGGCAGCAGTTTTCCGACACAGGACAGCCCATGACCCGCCAGCTTGAACCGTTGACCCACGCCCTGCTTGCCGCCGCCGTTCGCGCGGGCGCAGACGCCGCCGATGCGATTGCCGTTGACGGCACATCGGTCAGCATCGGGGTGCTGAACGGCAGGCTGGAGCAGGCAGAGCGCGCCGAGGGCATCGAGATTGGCCTGCGGGTCATGATCGGCCATCGGCAGGCTTGCGTTTCCGCCTCGGATATCAAGCCAGAGACGATGACCGAAATGGCGGAACGCGCCGTATCCATGGCGCGGCTCGCTCCGGTTGACCCGACAATCGGATTGGCCCTTGCGGCACAACTGGCGACCAATCGCGATGCCACATCGCTTGACATGGATGACCCGGCACCGGAACCGACCCCCAAGGCCCTCGAAGACGCCGCATTGCGGGCCGAAGCTGCGGCGCTGGCCGTGTCCGGCATCTCGCAGGTTCAGTCCGCCAATGCCGCCTATGGCCGCCGTCAGGTGCATCTGGCCGCCACCAACGGATTTTCGGGCGGCTATGCCCGCACCGATACCTACCTTAGCTGCGTCGCCATCACCGGAAGCGGCACCGGGATGGAACGGGACTATTTCGGCGATGGCCGCAACCACGCCGCCGACCTGATCAGCCCCGAAGACATCGGTCGCATTGCAGCGGAACGCACCATCGCGCGTGCCGGTGCCCGCAAACCCAAAACCGGCGCCTTTCCTGTCATCTATGACGAACGTATCGCCGCCGGGCTGATCGGCCATCTGCTGTCGGCCTCCAACGGCACGGCCATTGCGCGCGGGGCCTCTTGGCTGCGCGACGCCTTGGGCGAACAGGTATTGCCCAAGGGCCTGTCAATCATCGAGGATCCGCACCGCCCGCGCACGTCGGCCTCGCGCCCCTTCGATGCCGAAGGCCTTCCGACCGCGCGGCGTCAGATCGTGGCCGACGGGATCCTGACGGGCTGGACCCTCGATCTGGCGACCGCCCGCCAACTCGGCATGACATCAACCGCCAACGCGGCGCGCGGCACCTCTGCGCCACCGTCCCCCTCGGTTGGGAACATCGCCCTGACCCAAGGCGATCTGTCTCTGGAGGAATTGATGGCACAGATGGGCACCGGCCTGCTGATCACCTCGATGATCGGCTCCTCGATCAACGCCAACACCGGCGATTATTCGCGCGGGGCGTCCGGGTTCTGGGTTGAAAACGGGCAGATCGCCTATCCGGTCAATGGATGTACGGTCGCAGGCAACTTGCGCGATATGTTGAAAACCATCGTTCCGGCCAATGACGCCCGCCCGCACCTGTCGCGCGTCGTCCCGTCCCTGCTGGTCGAGGGGTTGATGCTTGCAGGCGAGTGACACGGATCTCACGCTCTTGATTGATGCGGCGCGGGCGGCCGGCAAGATTGCCGCGCGGCATTTCAAGCGTGATCCTGAAACGTGGCACAAACCCGATGATGCAGGCCCGGTGACCGAGGCGGACATCGCCATCGACACGATGCTGCGGTCCGAACTTCTGGCTGCGCGCCCCGGCTATGGCTGGCTGTCCGAGGAAACCATGGACACACCCGACAGGTTGGCGGCAGAACGTCTGTTCATCATCGACCCAATCGACGGCACCCGGGCCTTCATCGACGGCTCGCGCGCCTTTGCCCATTCGCTGGCGGTTGTTGAACATGGGCAGGTGATCGCAGGCGTCGTCTATCTGCCGATGATGGACAAGATCTATGCCAGCGCCGTCGGTCGGGGGGCCACCTTGAACGGGGCCGCCATCTCTGCCTCCGCACTGGGAGGGGAGGCCGACGCAACCGTCCTGACGACAAAACCCAACATGCGCGCCGATCATTGGCCCGGCGGGGTGCCGCTGATCACGCCGCAATATCGGTCGTCCCTCGCCTACCGCATGTCATTGGTGGCCGAAGGTCGCTTTGACGCCATGATGACGTTTCGCGATACGTGGGAATGGGACATCGCCGCCGGTGTTCTGATCGCCCACGAAGCGGGCGCCACCGTCACAGACGGCCACGGCGGGCCAATCCGTTTCAACAACCCATCCGGACAGGTCGCGGGTGTCGTGACCGGGGCGCCGGGGGTGCACGCGGCCCTGATGCGGCGGCGCGCGGCCTAGCGCATGTTCACCGTGGTGGGCGGATGTTTCACGCGCACCACCGCCGACGACAGACCGACACGCATCCCCTCACCCCCTGTCCTTGACCCGCATTCGCAGATACGTAGGGTGCGCGCAAACCACTGCACTCAACGCCCGAGGCCCCTATGACCCAACGCCTGCACCTTGTTTTCGGCGGTGAACTGATCGACCCGCAGAAGAACGAATTCCGCAATGTGGACGATATCCATGTCGTCGGCATGTTCCCCGACTATGCCAGCGCATTCGACGCCTGGAAATCCGAGGCCCAGCGCACCGTGGATAACGCGCATATGCGCTACTTCATCGCCCATATTCATCGCCTCCGTGATGAAGAAGCCGAAGCATCGTCAACCGAGGAGCTGGGCTCCTAAGCCGCCACCATGGGAAATTCCATCGCATTGTGGGGGTATATGGCGTGGTCGGCGCGCTTTGCACCCGCTTATGCCGAACGCAAGCTGATCCAACGACTGGCCGACGGCAAGGAAGAGGCCGCGCGGCTGGATGAACGGCGCGGCATCGCCGGACTGCCCCGCCCGAACGGGCCGCTGGTCTGGTTTCACGCCGCCAGCGTGGGCGAAAGCCTTGCCATTCTGGAACTGCTTCGCCGCTTGGGCGATGAACGACCCGGCGTGCGATTCCTTGTGACCACGGGCACCGTGACATCGGCCCATGTGATGGCCGACCGCCTTCCCCCCGGCGCGATGCACCAGTTCGTGCCGCTTGATGCGCTGCCGTTCGTGCGCCGGTTTCTCGATCACTGGAAACCCGATCTGGCGATCTGGACCGAATCGGAATTCTGGCCCGCCCTGATGGTCGAAACCCATGCGCGCAACATTCCCATGCTGCTGGTCAATGCCCGCATGTCCAAGGCCAGCCACGACAGATGGCGCTTTCTAAAGGGGATGGCACGCAGCCTGCTCCGGCGGTTCGATCACGCGCTGGTGCAGGACGATCTGACTGCGGGCTATCTGCGCAGGCTGGGAATGCCAAATTGGCGGATGACAGTCACCGGCACCCTCAAGGAAGGCGCCGGTGCCCTTCCCGCCAGCGAACAAGAACGTGGTGATCTGGCCCGGCATCTGGCGGGGCGCCCCTTGTGGGTGGCCGCCTCAACCCATGATGGCGAAGAACAAAAGGTGTTGGAGGCGCATCGCGCCGCGCTCAAGGTCAACCCGCGCCTGTTGCTGATCATCGTGCCACGACACCCGGAACGCGGCGATGTCTTGGCCCAGATGCTGCAAGCCGATCACTGGCATTTCAACCGCCGCACCGCCGACGAACTCCCCGAAGCCGAAGCGCAGGTTTATCTGGCTGACACCATGGGCGAACTTGGCCTGTGGTATCGCCTGTCACCCATCAGCTTCGTGGGCGGGTCCCTCGAACCGATCGGGGGGCACAATCCGTTCGAACCCGCAGCCCTTGGCTCTGCCATCCTGCACGGACCCTACGTCACCAATTTCATCGATATCTACCAGCGCCTGACCGAGGCAAAGGCGGCCCGGCTTGTCACATCGCCCGATTCGCTGGCGGTTGCAGTGCATGAACTGCTCAATCCCGACCGGGCCGCGTCCATGGCCCACGCCGCCTGGGAGGTGTGTTCCGCAGGCGCCGATGTCACCGACCGCGCGATGGACCTGCTGCTGGAAAAGATCGACGCTGCAGGCGTTCCGTGATGCGCGCCCTGGTCTTCTGGCATCAGCCGCCGGGCATCCTGTCGGCGCTCATCTCTCCGCTCGGGGCGCTTTATGCTGTCGGCACCGCACTCCGGCTGCGCAAGGGCGCGCGCGCGCGTCGGCGTTCCGGTGATTTGCGTGGGCAACATCAACGCAGGCGGCACCGGCAAGACGCCAACCGTCATCGCTCTGGCGCAGATGTTACAGGCGCGCGGACTGACGCCCCATGCGGTCACGCGCGGATATGGCGGCAGTCTGTCGGGGCCCACAAAGGTCGATGAACGGGCCCATAACGCGACCGAAACCGGGGATGAAGCGCTGCTGCTTGCGGCGTTTCTGCCCACGTGGGTCGCCAAGGACCGCGCGGCTGGCGCCGTTGCCGCGGCGCAGGCCGGGGCCGATGTCATCGTGCTGGATGACGGGTTTCAGAACCCCGCCTTGGCCTATGACCTGTCGGTGGTCGTGGTGGATGCCGCACGCGGCTTCGGGAACGGGCGCGTGATGCCCGCTGGCCCGTTACGCGAACCCGTTAGCAAGGGGCTCGCGCGCGCCGATCTTGTCCTCTCCATCGGGCCGCCCCGCGCGCAGACGCAATTTGCCGCTGACAATCCCGCGCTGCCTGTTCCCCACCTGACCGGCCAGCTTGATCCGCTGCCCACCGGGTTGCCGATGCAAGGCCTGCCTGTTTTGGCCTTTGCGGGCATCGGGCATCCGCAGAAATTCTTTGCAACCCTCAAGGCCATGGGCGCGGATCTGCGCAAGGCAGAGCCTCTGGCAGATCACCAACCGCTAAGCGAACCGCTGATGGCGCGGCTGCGGGCCGAGGCCAAGGCGCTCAATGCGCAGATGGTCACCACGGAAAAGGATGCCGTGCGCCTGCCGCCGCAGTTCCGGGGCGAGGTGATGACAGTGCCGGTGCGGCTTGCCATCCACGACACCACGCCGCTGGAACGGGCATTGGATCAGCTGTTCAACTGAACCCGGTCAGGTCGTCATCTTCGCCCAACTTCGGGGCTGGTCGGTGCAGGGCGATCTCGGCATCGGAAAACCGGAACGGCGGGCGCACACCCGGCACACCGTCCAAGGTAATCTTCATCCCGCGCGCCTGAACCTGCGGGTCGGCAAACACCTCGGCCAGATCGTTGATCGGCCCGGCTGGAACGCCTTGTGCCTCGCAGGCAGCCAGCAGATCGGCCTTGGTGCGCTGCAATGTCGCCTCCGTCAGCAGGCGGGTCATCTCATCGCGGTTGGAAATGCGGTCCGCGTTGGTCAGGAATGCGGGGTCCTCAGCCATCCAAGCCAGCCCCAGCACGGCACAAAGACGCCGATATTGCCCGTCATTGCCGGTGGCGATGATCAACCAGCCATCGGCGCAATCGAACACCTGATAGGGCGTAAGGTTCTGATGCGCGTTGCCGATCCGCTGCGGTGCCTGCCCGGTCAGCAGATAGTTCGACGCTTGGTTCGCCATGAAACTCGTCGCCACATCCAGCAGACCCATGTCGATATGTTGGCCCTTGCCGGTGGTTCCCCGCAGATGCAGCGCCGCAAGGATCGCATTGACCGAATAAAGCCCGGTCAGGATGTCGGTCACCGCCACACCGACCTTCTGGGGTTGCCCTTCCGGCGCGCCCGTCACCGACATGATGCCGCTCATGCCTTGAATGATGTAATCATAACCGGCCCGGTGGGCATAAGGCCCGGTTTGCCCGAACCCAGTGATCGAACAATAGATCAACCCGGGGTTCAGGGCCGACAGGCTGGCATAGTCCAACCCGTATTTCGCCAGACCGCCCAGCTTGAAGTTCTCGATCAGAATGTCGGCCTCGGTCGCAAGCGCGCGCACCCGCGCCTGTCCCGCCTCGGTCCGAAAATCGGCAGTGATGGACCGTTTGCCGCGATTGCAGGAATGGAAATACCCCGCCGAGACATCGTCATCGCGATCAACGAAAGGCGGCCCCCACTTGCGGGTATCGTCACCTTCCGGTGCCTCGACCTTGATAACCTCAGCCCCCAGATCAGCCAGCGTCTGGCCAGCCCAAGGGCCGGCCAGAACGCGCGCCAGTTCCAGAACCTTGATGCCGGCCAGCGGGGTGCCCGTCATTGCGCGGCGGCCAGCCGTTCATCAAGGCGCGATGCGAAATCTTCATAGCTCATGTTGCTGTAAAGCTCTCCATCGATGACGAAGGACGGCGTGCCGCTGATGTCATGTTCGGCGCGGTGCGCTTCGTACTGGGCGACCATGGCCTGCGCCATGTCCGCATCCGTCAGGCACTGGTCCAACGTTGCATCCTCCAACCCGGCGGTGCGCCCGATCCGGCGCAGGTTATCTGCGATCTGGGCGGGGTCGCCTTGGGTCCACTCGGACTGACCGTCGTAGATCAGATCGACAATTCCGAAATACCGCAGCGGCCCTGCGCAACGTGCGATCATCGCAGCCCACAGTCCGGGGCGGTCGAAATACACCTCGCGATAAATGAACCGCACCTGACCGGTCTCAATGTAATTGGCCTTGATCAGCGGCATCACGTTTTCATGAAAGCTGCGGCAATGCGGGCAGGTAAAGCTGGCATATTCGATGACCGTCACGGGGGCGTCTTCCGCACCCATTGCCATCTCCAACACCTCGGGCAACGCGGCGTCGTCGCTACTTGCCGTCTCCTGCGCGTTTGCGGCCCCCACGGGCAGCAACGACGTCGCCGTCTGCGATGTCGGCTGGATCAGCGCATAGCCACCCACCGCCAACACACCTGCGCCCAAACCAGCCAGAACAATTCTGCGGTCCATCTGTCTCTCCTCAATTCACGATGACTGTTTCGATATGACGTTGCGCGCCAACCCGGCAAGCGCCTCTTTCAATCCAGGGTCACTGACCCGGTTCACAATGCCCAGCGCCGCGTGCAGCCTTGCGGGGTCCGGCGGCGGCGGGGCGGGCTTGGCTGCCGGTGCAAAGGCCACCTGCCCCTCGGCAAAGCCGGTGGGCGCGGTCTGGGTCACATGCACCTTGTTCACGGCGCGATATCCGTAGCAGGCGTTTACCTTTTCGATGATCTGGTCTTTCTGCATTTCCAGAACCGGCGCGTTGCCGCCCGTGGTCAGCAAGATCAAGGTGCCGCCAAAGCCGCGGCCATGACTGATCTTGACCGGAAGGGCGATGCGCGCCAACTCTGCCCCGACGATCTCGGTCCAATGGGTCAGCAGACGGGCTTGGGCAAAGCCGCGTTTTTCCATCGGCCCGCGCATATGCGCCGCCACCAGCTTTGCGGCTGGTTCGAACCCGCGTTTGCGGCGGGTCGGGGGGGCAGATGTCGGCGCTTGGGCCATTGGGTGCTTTCCTTCGCTTGCCAGCAACCTATGACGTTCACGGATGCTAACCAATAACAACCCGACCGAAAGCCTCATAAACCTTGCGTGACCACCCGCACAGCACGACCCTTCTGAACTGGTATGATCGCCACGCGCGCACGCTGCCGTGGCGCATCAGCCCCGCAGATCGCGCGGCCGGGGTCATGCCTGACCCATATCGCATCTGGCTGTCCGAGGTCATGTTGCAGCAAACCACCGTTGCTGCGGTCAAGGCATATTTCCACCGCTTCACCACACTTTGGCCAACCGTGGGCGATCTGGCAGCCGCCGATGACGCGGCGGTCATGGGGGAATGGGCCGGGCTTGGCTATTACGCACGCGCCCGGAACCTGCTGAAATGCGCAAGGGCGGTCGCATCGGATCACGACAGCCGCTTCCCCGACACCGAAACCGCGCTGCTTGGCTTGCCCGGCATTGGTCCCTATACCGCCGCCGCCATTGCCGCCATCGCCTTTGATCGACCCAGCGGTAATGGATGGCAACGTGGAACGTGTCATGGCCCGGCTGTTCGCGGTCACCGACCCGCTGCCGGGGGCCAAGACCACGCTCAAGTCCCATGCAACGGACCTGACGCCGCGCCATCGCCCCGGCGATCATGCGCAGGCGGTGATGGACCTTGGCGCGACGATCTGCACACCGCGCAATCCCGCATGCGGCCTGTGCCCTCTGAACACATCTTGCGCGGCGCGCGCGGCTGGCATTGCCGCCGATCTCCCGCTGAAAACACCAAAGAAGGCAACGCCCATCCGGCACGGTCTGATCTATCTGGCGCGCCGGACCGATGGCGCGATCTTGCTGGAAACCCGGCCCGAAAAAGGCCTGCTTGGCGGCATGTTGGGCTTTCCCTCCACCGACTGGGCCGACACCTGCCCCCCCGACGCGCCTCCGCTTCAGGGGGACTGGCACGATCCGCAGGCCGAAGTGCGTCACACCTTCACCCACTTTCACCTCCGTCTGGGTCTGCGTCTTGCCACCGTCCCTGTCGGCGCGGTGCCGATCCGGGGCACATTTCACCCCAAGACCGACTTCCGGCCTTCATCGCTGCCAACGCTCATGCGAAAGGCATATGATCTTGCCTCAAGTACATGGCCGCAGGATTGACCTCGCCACCAATCCGTCAAAGACTGACGCACCCCATAGAGAGGTTGGCCATGCCCCCCGCGACACAGGTTGCCAAACTGCAAGGCGCGCTGCCATTCTGGTTATCACTTGCGCTGATCCCGCTGCTGGCACTTGTCGCCACGCAGGGCGGGTGGTGGCTTGTGTTGATGCCGCTGGGCACATGGTGGCTGTTCGCGGTGCTTGATGCGCTGATCGGCCTGAACCTCGCAAACGCCGACCCCGAGACGTCCGAGGATGATCTCTTTTGGCACCGCGCAATCACGCTGATCTGGTTCCCGCTACAGTTTTGCGTGATTTTTGGCGCAATCTGGTATGCCCAACACACCGACCATCTGGGCACGATCGAGAAACTGGGCCTGTTCTTCGGGGTCGGCGTCATCTCAGGCACGATCGGCATCAATTACAGCCATGAACTGATGCACCAGAAAAACCCGACCGAACGCACCATGGCCGACCTGCTGCTGGCCTCGGTCCTGTATGGGCATTTCCGGTCGGAACACCTGCTGGTCCATCATCGCTATGTCGGCACCCGGCGCGATCCGGTCACCGCGCGCTACAACGAAGGCTTCCACCGCTTTTTTCCGCGCGTGCTCAGGCAAAGCTGGGTTTCGGCGTTTCGGGCAGAAAAGGCGATGCTGGCGCGCAAGGGGCTGGCGTGGCACGATACCTCCAACCCGTTCTGGCGCTATTGGGCGATGCAGGGCGCGATGCTGCTGCTGGCCTTGGCTGTGGGCGGGATTGGCGGATTGCTGTTGTTCATCTTTCAGGCCTGCATCGCCATCTGGCAACTGGAACTGACGAATTACGTCGAACACTACGGCCTGACCCGGAAACATCTGGGCGACGGCAAGTATGAAAACGTCCAGCCCCGGCATTCGTGGAACGCCGCGCACAAGGCGTCGAACTGGCTGCTGATCAACCTGCAACGCCACTCCGATCATCACTACAAACCGAACCGACGGTTTCCACTACTCCAGACCTACGCCGCGGCTGACGCCCCGCAACTACCGTTTGGCTATCCGGTAATGACCGCCGTAGCGATGATCCCTCCGTTGTGGAAACGGGTCATGAACCCCCGCGTCCGGCGTTGGCGGGCGATGTATTACCCCGAAATCACCGACTGGCACCCCTACAACAAGGCCCTGAACCCACCCCCACGCTAAGCACCGGGCCAGCCCGCGCCGCGTGAACACAGGCCCCGTTTGACCGCCCCGCCATGCCACGGCGCGCCTGGACACCAATGGCCGTCCATCCTTCATCATGGCCGGAAAACTCCCGCCGGAGGCATCCGACACCCGCCACCAAAAAACCCTGCCGCTCTTGGGGAACGACAGGGTAAAGTCTGGCCGCGCGAAGAACGACAACGCGCAACCCGGCGGTGATTCAAACCTAGGGTCGGTCGCCCATTTCCGCACGGATCTGCTGCCGAAGCAGATCGATCGGCACCGTCTTTCCCTCGCGACGGAAATGCCAATAGGTCCAGCCATTGCAACTGGGCGCACCTTCAAGCTTGGCCCCCACCTGATGGATCGATCCCTTGGTGTCATCGGCCACCAGCGTGCCATCGGCGCGCACCTTGGCCATCTGACCACGCGCATTCACCAGCATCTCGCCAGGGCGCAGCATTCCACGCTCCACCAACTGGCCGAACGGCACGCGGGGTTCGTTGCGTTTGCCGGTGCTGACCTCCAGCGCCGATTTGTCGAACTTGCGCACACGTTCCAATCGCTTGGTCGCAACCGCACGATAATTCGCCTCGCGCTCGATCCCGATGAAATCGCGACCCAGCATCTTTGCGACCGCCCCCGTGGTACCGGTGCCAAAGAACGGGTCCAGCACGACATCGCCGGGGTTGGTGCTGGCCAGGAGCACCCGATGCAGCAATGCCTCCGGTTTCTGGGTCGGATGGGCCTTGTCGCCCTTTTCATCCTTCAGCCGCTCACCACCGTTGCAGATCGGCAGAACCCAGTCGGACCGCATCTGGATCCCCTCGTTCAACGCCTTTAGCGCCTCGTAGTTGAAGGTATATTTCGCACCTTCCGTCTTGGTCGCCCAGATCATCGTTTCATGCGCGTTGGTCAGGCGCATCCCCCGGAAATTCGGCATCGGGTTGGATTTGCGCCACACCACATCGTTCAAGATCCAATAGCCCTGATCCTGCAATGCTGCCCCGACACGAAAGATGTTGTGATAACTGCCGATCACCCAGATCGCGCCGTTCGGCTTCAACAACCGCTGCGCCGCCTTCAGCCATGCGCGGGTAAATGTATCATACGCCTTGAAGCTGTCGAACTGGTCCCAATCGTCATCGACCGCGTCCACCATGGTATTGTTGGGGCGATGCAACGCACCTTTCAACTGCAGGTTATACGGCGGATCCGCGAAGATCAGGTCGATCGACGCCTCCGGCAGGCTGTTCATCACTTCGATGCAGTCGCCGGGCAGAATCTTGTTCAACGGCAGGTCTATGGCTGCCGCCGGTTTGGGGGTCTTTGTTTTCATCACTGCCTCTGGTTCGCGCACCATTTGTCGGTGCTGCTGATTTGTCCACAGGATGATTCAAACGTGATTCGCGGTCAATTTCTTTTTGAATCAACGGCTTGGCGTTTTTTCTTGATACAAGATGTTGTGCACCGGCTTGAACGAACGTCTATGGTGCGGGGTCACCCCCAAATCTATGAGCGCCGCTTTATGCGCCGGACTGGGATAACCCGCGTTTTGTTCCCATCCATAACCGGGGTATTGTTGCGCCAAGGCCACCATGACCCGGTCACGCGCAACTTTCGCAATGATCGATGCTGCCGCAATCGACACGCTCAGCGCGTCGCCCTTGATGACGGCGGTCGCTGCGCAGGCCAATCCCGATGGCACCGCGTTGCCGTCAATCAGCGCGTGATCCGGCCGGCGCGGCAAACCTTCAACGGCACGACGCATCGCCAAAAGGGCGGCGTTGCGGATGTTGATCTGGTCGATCTCCTCCACACTTGCCCAACCAATCGAAACATCCGCGACCGCGTGCAGCAGATCGAACAGGGCCGCACGCCGCTTGGGGCTGAGCTTCTTGGAATCGTTCAGGCCATCAGGAATGTGCGCGGGGTCCAGTACCACCGCAGCCGCAGTGACCGGCCCGGCAAGGGGGCCGCGCCCGACTTCGTCCACGCCTGCGATGATCCCGCCCAGCGCCATTTCACGTGTGTAATCTGGTCCCATGGTTTGCTGATCCCATGGCCGGGCCCGTGGCACAATTGAAAACGGCGACCCCCGGGGTGGGGCCGCCGTTTCTGGCTGCTCGATGGTGCGAGGCTTAGTGGCCAAAGCCTGCTTCGCGCACCCAGCCATTTTGTGACAGGCACCGGCCACCATAATAGTTGCGCGTGCCACGTGTGGTTTCGAACTGGCGAATGCACTCGGGCGGCAACAGGCCGGGGCGGGCGACCGTGTCTTGCATGCAGCGCGCGCGATAGCCACGGAACAGCCCTTCATGGGTGTTGAACTCTATTCGGCAGCTTTCCGGCGCGATGCGATAATTCTGATGCCATGACGGCACGTCATGGCCACGCGGGCCGGGGTGAACGATCTCGGGGGTCGGCACATGCTGGTTCCGCGAGGCATTTTCGCGGCGGTCGTTGTTCATGTCGATCACACGGCTGATGCCGTAAAGGGCCAGCAGGCCCGCAAACAAGCGCGCCGCATCGGTGCCATCGGCGCGGGCTGGTGTGGCAGTCGCCGTCATGGCGCCAAGCGCCAAGGCCATCGACAACGCCGCTGCGGACACGGTCTTGATCAAGGATGTCAGCATCTTATAGTCCTCCTGAAATGTCTAGTGCGTCGGGGGGATGACGCGATAAGAACAGGATCGGGCGATGCGCCTCAGACAGGCAATAACCGCACGGCGTTATCCGATAACCCGATGCGGTGGGCGCGGCTGATATTGAATGACACTGCCCGCGTTGCGCATGTTTCCTTCAGAAGCCGCAACAGGCCGCCACCCCTTTCACGGAAGTCCGAGCATACAGTCATGAAACAGCATCGTTTTCTCGCCGCCATCGTCGTTGCAACCACCGTCATGGCCGGCCCGCTCCACGCGGGCTGCTACGCCGATTATCGCGCACGGATGGATAACCCGTTGCGCCTGCATTACGGTGTGGTGGAACTGCCTGCCAACGCCTGTTCTGTCGCGGCCGCACCGCCGGTCGTTTCCAGCTTGATCGCAGCGGGCGGATGGACGTTGTTGGAAGTCGTATCCGTGTTTGATGACGCGGGTCTGGACGCAAGGAGAGAAAATGCCGGAGAATATTTCCTCCGCTTCTGAAGCGCGGTTGACTGGCACGCGGGTCGTGCAGCTGGGAATACTGGCGGTGGTCGCTATTCTGGTGACCTCCGCCATCGTCCTGTTTGTGAACCTTCCCAATGCCGGCGCATTCAACGATGCCGTCGCCGATATCTTCGTGCTCAACGATGTGCGCGATCCGCAGGCGATCCGCATGCTCGAGGTTCTGGCCCAATCCGGCACCGCGTTTTCCAAGGTTCTGGCCAGTTACCGGGCGATCATTTTCGTCTTGATGGTTTTTGCCACCGCCCTTCTGATCGCGTGCCTTGTGTTTCTGGTGACCATCGTCACCCTGAACAAGCGCATGGGAGAGATTGAGCGTTCGGGCATTCAGGTCTCATCCCTCGTGCTGAGCCGTGAAGAACGCGTCGTGATTCTGAACAACATGGAATTCAAACTGACCGACGCCGCGATGGAAACGCTTGCCGTTCTGGCCGAGGCGCGGATGGATGACGATGTGCTGACAGGGGCCGAGTTGGAGGCGATGGTCTCTGGCAGGCACGCCGCCGATTGTGACGAAGCGGCAGGCGCCACCCGCATCAAGCGCTTGCGCGATACGCTTGGCAATCAGATGGTTTCGGAACTGCTGGTCAAGAACATCGCGCGACGGGGCTATATGCTGGCCATCGACAAGGGTGTGATCAAGATGATCTGATCCCGGAACGAAAAACGCGGGCCATCGGGACCCGCGTTTTCAAATTCCATCCGCTGCAAAATATCAGCAGTAAGGCGCGCCGCGACCATAGCCAGAGCTGTCGGTCCAGGCGCCGTCATCAGAATCGGTGTAGCCGGAGTAGACACCACCCGGGCCACGCGGGCATGACCCAAGGTCAGTCCAGTAGCCGTTATCGAGGTCGGCGGCCTGCGCTTGCGCCTGACCACCCGTCAACGCCGCGGTTGCCCCAATGGCACCACCCACGGTCATCAAGCCCAGAAAACCACGGCGATCGGTTGTGATATCGCTATCGACCAAGGTCTTTGTCTTTATCTTTGTTTCTGTCTTTTTTTCATCGTCGCTGGACATGATCGCAAACTCCTTGAATCAATCTCGTATTTTCGCCAGCAGTTAACGCGAACATCCTCTTTGGGTCAACCTCGGGCTTCGTCGCGCGGTCAAGTGATTGCCTTGCCCGGCAGTCCGTGGTCAAGTCTCTCGCAACATACGAAATTTACCTTGCAGGACGTGCCATGACCAAACCCGATTTCAGCTTCGACTGGACCATTTCGCCCACGACACCGGATGATTTCTTCACGAACACCTTCGAGAAGAAGCATATGGTCATCCGCCGGAACGACCCGAGTTATTACCAGTCGCTCCTGTCCTTTGCGGATATCGATACCGTCGTCTCGACCATGGGGCTGTCCGTGCCGGAAATTCAGGTCACCAAGGCCGGTAGCGGCATCACACCTCCCGATTACTCGTACGATTCGGGCTTCATCGATCCGGTGCGCGTCAGCCAATTGTTCGCGGGTGGCGCAACCGTCATCTTGTCCGGCCTGCATGAACGCCTGCCGAAACTGGCCCAATACTGCCGCGCGTTGGAACATGCGCTGTCATCGCGTGTCCAAACCAACATCTACATGACCCCACCGGGATCGCAGGGGTTCAACGCGCATTATGACAACCATGATGTCATCGTCCTTCAGGTCGAAGGCACCAAGGAATGGCGCATCTACGACACCCCGGTCGAGCTTCCGTTGAACACACAGGCCTTCGACCCCCACAACGTGGAGGTTGGTGCGGAAACCGACCGCTTCGTGCTGGAACCCGGTGACATGTGTTACGTGCCGCGTGGCGTTGCCCACGATGCCGTGGCGACAGATCAGGTGTCGTTGCATATCACGACCGGACTGATGATGCGGACATGGGCCGACCTTATGGTGGAAGCCGTGAACATCATGGCCCATGAAGACCCGGCATTCCGCCGCGCGCTTCCCCCCGGCCTTGCGAACTCCGACTTTGACGCGTCGGCCCATCTGGGAACCTTCCAAGACCTGATGCAGCGCCTCGTCGAGAAAGCCCCTGCCGGCAAGCTGCTGGACAGTTTCAAAATGGATTTCCTGAACAACCGTATGCCCCGTGTGCCCGGCCAGATGACACAGGTCGCCCGGCTTGAGACCCTGACGACGACGTCGCAGGTCGGTGCCCGCCCGCATTTGATCTTCGATGTCGTCCGTCACGTGGACGACGCAACCCAGATCAGCATCATCTGCCAGGGTGCCGAGGTCATGCTACCCGCCTTTACCGAGCCGTCTGTTCGCCATTGCCTGACAACACCCGAATTCGTGCTGGCCGACATGCCCGGCGAATTGGATGACGCGGGCAAGCTGGTATTGGTCAAGCGCCTTGTCCGCGAAGGCATGATGCAGGCGCTGTAAAGCTTGCTCTGCAAGCCGCCTCCGGCGCGCGCATTCGAAGACTGAAGATGGGCGAATTTGAATAAAACCCGACCTGACACGTCATGTCATGTCATTGATGCCGCAAGCGCGTCAGTTGTCGCGCGTTTCATCAGGGCGCGCGATCAGGCCATAGCGTTCGGCAACCCGCCAGACGTGCCCCGGCACCATGTTCTTGATCCGCGCAGGGTGACTGCGGCGCAGGTGAAGAATGGTTTCAATGGCCTTCATCTCAACCCGCGCGCGGGCAAACTCCAACCCGCGCGGCCCAATGCGCGGCTGCAGGAAACTGACGATCGGGCGCGCCCAATCGGGCATCCGTCGCAACGGCATGCCGCCCGCTGCGCGTTCCGTATTGGCCAAGAACCCCTTCACCGCCCCGTCCCGCTTGCCCTTGTCGGTCAGGGGCCGGCTTACCAACTGATCCGCGATATGCGCCAAGATCTCAGCGCCGCGATCATTGCGGACGATCAGCCACTGGTCGCCATCGCCCCCCATGTACCCCACCGTGATATCGGCAAGGCGGTTGGTATAGTCGACGCAGGTCTTGCACGTCATCGGAAAGAAGTCGGCGGGCAGTTTTGAAATGGGAAGGCTCAGGAACGGGATCACCCGCGTAGGCCGCCCATCGTCGAACCGCAACTCGACCTTGTAATCGGCCCGGAACTCCAAATAGCTGACCGTCTCTGGCCGCTCATCCAGCAGCGCCAGAAACGCGTGGAATCGCTCGGTCGTCGTGTTGTCCGAACATGGCGTTCCAATCACATATATCCGCTCGAACCCCAGCTTGGCCTCCAGTGCGCGCAGGGCATAAACCTGACAGGGGATTCCAATGAACGCGATGCGCTTGTGCCCTGCGGCGGCGGCGGGCTCGACCAAGGCCACGGTCGGGCCAAACCCCATGCGCATCCCACGCGCCTGTGCCATTTGATCGGGGTCGGTAATGATGACCGGCAGGGGCTTCCACCTGTCATCCGGGTCGGGGGCGACTGTCAGAACCGCATCAACCGCACCCGACCGTAACAAAGCGGCCGCCAGCGCGGTGGTAATCCCTGTCCATTGCGCACCATCCGCAGGCGGCGTCAGACGTGCCCGCATCATGGTCTGCGTGACGCCAAAAAACGCTTCTTCCCCCAGATCGGGGTTTGCGGTGCGTCCATGGGCGCTTTGTTCAATCGCCGGGTAATTGGGTTTGATGAACTGGCATGCGATGCCGCATGCGCGCCCGTCACCCATGCGGCTGACCCCGCAATCAGTGCACAGCCCCGGGCGCGCCGCGCCTGCGATCTTGGGCGCGATCAGTCCTGATGGGGGGGCGTCTTTCGGCATCCGCAGACTGTCCGCCGCAGCATGCAAAGTGTCAATATCCGCTTAGATCAACCAGCGCGCAGAAAGTGCCCCGGACGCCGCGTTCTGTGCGGAAACCGCGTATGTATGGGTTGTGCATCACTTCCATACGGATTGCACATCGTCGAAATTGGTCCGGGAATACGGGATCGACACGCAACGCCGCGCCGGACAGGGGGCGTGTTTACATGACCCGCCGCAGCCCTCCCACGGGGTTACCGCCCGGTCTCAATAACTGTTAACTCCACTATGAACTGTGCTGCCATCAGGTCGAAGCGCGCCACAGGCCTCCGGCCCGAAAACGATGCTGTTACCCGCCACGCCCCAAAATCCGTCTGTGCGCTGAATCATCATACCACACTGGGGTCGGTCTATATTAGCGTTGGCACCGCCCTGACCGTAGGAACCGACAAAATCCCCAAAAGGGGCCTCAACGCCACTCCCCAGACCATAGTTCACATCGACACACCGCATGCGCCTGACGTCAAAACCATCCATTTCAATGCTGCATACCAACAAGGGATCAAACTGCGTGAAGTTATAGATGTAGACATCCGTATAATACTGCGCCTGCACCTCCGAAGAAGATGCGAGCATGAATGCGAGCATGCTTAAGGTCAGCCATTTCTTGATCATTACCACTTCTCCTTACCCACCAGCCCCAAGCGAGCGGCCTTCTGACATCAAGGTCAAACGATTGGGTTCACAGATCAAGCATTTTTCCCTGAGGGCCGCCACCGTTGCGGAAACGCCCAGAGCCGAGGTTTTTCAGAGCGACGGACTGAATTACTCCCCAATCCTTTGACTGTGTGCGGCGTGGTTTAAGCCACTCTCTGGCCTTGCCGGTCGGCTTCGATCAGGGTGAAGTTGCCCACCGCGCGCGGTTCGATCCGACGCACGCGAACGTCCGCCCCGTCAACCACCAGATGCTAGGCCCGTCTTCACTCGCCCTGTCGGCCACAAACATGATGATCGGCTTGCACGTTGCGCTGCCAAACGTGTGTTCCGCGCATGTGTTTGCAGCCGGCCATTTGATTGGAGCACCTCAAAAGGGCGCAAAGACGTGCGGATTTTGTAAAGGTTTTGTAAGATATTTCCGCCGTTTCAACTGAATTCGGCGCGAAACCTGACGAGATTTTCCGCAGGCTTGGAAACACAGTCCTGTCAATAAGCCATATTTTTCAGGTGTTTTTGGTGACCCCGGCAGGATTCGAACCTGCAACCTGCCCCTTAGGAGGGGGCTGCTCTATCCAGTTGAGCCACGGGGCCACGTGCGATGTTTTCCGTCATTTCCCGCCGCACCGCAACCCGGGCCAATTGCTTGGACAACCCGTGACCAAGCCCCTATCAATGATGAAACGTTTGACTGACTTCGAGGCTTGGATTTGCGCGGACGCAACCCTTACGACGGCACACCCCAGATGACGCTTCGCGATGTGGCCAGTGCCGCTGGCGTTTCCGAAATGACAGTCAGCCGGGTTCTGCGGAACCGGGGCGATGTATCCGAGAATACCCGCAAGAAGGTGCACGAAGCCGCCCGCGCACTTGGCTATGTGCCCAACAAGATCGCAGGCGCGCTGGCGTCCAACCGGGTCAATCTGGTGGGTGTAGTCATCCCGTCGCTGTCCAACATGGTTTTCCCCGATGTCCTTGCAGGGATTGGGGGAATTCTGGATGGCACAGATCTGCAACCAGTGGTCGGCACCTCACGCTATGACCCGGAACGCGAAGAAACCGTGATCTACGAAATGCTGTCATGGCGCCCCTCGGGCCTGATCGTGGCAGGCCTTGAACACACCGAGGCAGCCTGCGCCATGATGGCCAATGCAGGTATCCCCGTGGTTGAGGTGATGGACGTGGACGGTGACCCCGTCGCTGCTGCCGTCGGCATCAGCCATGAGAAAGCGGGGCGCGACATGGCCGCCGAGATCGTGGCGCGCGGCTATCGGCGCATCGGATATCTGGGCTCCAGTTCGACCGCAGATCATCGCGCCCAGAAACGACTGCGCGGTTTTGAAGCCGGTCTGGCCGCTGCGGGCCTGACCCTTGCGGACAGTATCTTTTACGATGGCGTTTCAGGCTTCGGCACCGGGCGGGCCATGACACAGGCCCTTCTCGCCCGCACCCCGGATCTGGATTTCCTATATTACAATACTGATATGAACGCCGCTGGCGGCCTCCTCTACTGCCTCGAAAAGGGGATGCAAATTCCTGATCAGATCGGGATGGCGGGGTTCAATTCGTTCGAGGTGCTGGACGGGTTGCCACTGCGCATCGCCACCATGGACAGCCGTCGCCACGATATCGGCGCCAAGGCCGCCGAACTGATCGCCGCCAACGCGCTGTCGTCCGAGATCATCCAGTTGGATCCGCGCTTCCTGCCCGGCGACACGGTGCGCGCCCGCTAGCACTGTGGCAGGTTTACCGCCAAACCACCTTGGCTGGTTTCCTTGTACTTGGTCGACATATCCAGACCGGTCTGGCGCATCGCCTCGATGCAGTTATCCAGCGGCATGAAGTGTGTACCGTCCCCACGCAGGGATAGTGACGCCGCCGACACGGCCTTGATCGCACCAAGACCATTGCGTTCGATGCAGGGCACCTGCACCAATCCGGCCACCGGATCACAAGTCATTCCCAGATGGTGTTCCAGTGCGATTTCCGCCGCGTTTTCGACCTGTTCGTTGGTCCCGCCAAGCGCTGCACACAACCCCGCCGCCGCCATGGCTGCGGCTGATCCCACCTCGCCCTGACAGCCAACTTCGGCCCCCGAAATAGACGCGTTATGCTTGATCAGGCCGCCAATCGCGGCGGCCACCATCAGGAATGTTCGCCGCCCCTCTTCGGTCGCGCCGATGCAATGGTCGCGGTAGTAGCGCAGCACCGCAGGCACCACGCCCGCGGCGCCATTGGTCGGCGAGGTGACGACACGGCCGCCTGCCGCGTTCTCCTCGTTGACCGCCATCGCGTAGACCGACAGCCAGTCGTTCACGACATGGGGCTGCGCGATGTTGCGTCCTGCCTCGGACTCGAGTTGATCATGGATCGCCTTGGCGCGGCGTTTCACACGCAATCCACCCGGCAATTCGCCATCGATCCGCAGACCTCTGTCGATGCAGCTGTTCATCGCTTGCCAAATCGCGTCAACCTGTTCGGCAACCACTGTCTTGCCTTCGCGCGCCGTCTCGTTTGCCCACTTCATTTGCGCGATGGTCTTGCCACTCTCGCGGCCCATACGCAGCATTTCGGCTGCAGACCCAAAGGGATATGGGCAGCCTTCGGCCTTTTTCTCAGCGTGCAGCGCGGCGGCGCCGCCATGGGTCTGTGCAGCGTGTTCGCGGGCGGTCACCACGAATCCGCCGCCGATGGAATAATAGGTTTCTTCCAGATACAGGTTTCCCGCAGTGTCACGAGCCCGGAGGATCATACCGTTTGGATGGCCGTGCAAAATCTGGTCGTAGTCGAACACCAAATCGGTATCGGGCTGAAATTTCAAAGGCGGCAGGCCGTTGGGCGTTACAATGCCATTGGCGCGCACCTCTGCCTCCAATGCCGCTGCGCGATCGGGGTCAAGCGTTGCAGGAACGAACCCCGACAGCCCCAGGATCACGGCGCGATCCGTTGCATGGCCTTTGCCGGTAAACGCAAGCGATCCATGGAGCGAGCAAGACACCGCAGCAAGTTCGCCGGCGCCGGGCTCCTTCTCACGTCCATTCCGCAAGTCATCCAGAAATCGCGCGGCAGCGGTCATCGGGCCCATGGTGTGCGACGATGACGGGCCGATCCCGATCTTGAAGATGTCGAAAATGCTTAGAAACATAGATGCGCTCCGTTTGGGTCACCATAGAACGGAACGTCGTCTTGCCACACCCCGTTGCGACAGGCCGCTCTCTATCTCCGACCTCAATGAAAATCGCGCGACTTCGGCAGCATCCGAACGTCACGCGGGTGGTGCGGGCTGGGTTCACGTACGGGTTTCAGCACCTCGTCCGCGCGGGCAATGGGCGTAGGCACTACGTCATTCGCCAAGCGCCGCAACGCATCTGTCCGATCCTCCATGTGATGCACGACAATGTGGATGATGTCGGCATCGCGCTGCACACGCCCCTCCACCTTGATCAGGCGGGCACCCATGATGACGGGGCGGTATGCCTCCATCACCTTGGGCCAGACGACCATATTGGCCACGCCCACCTCATCCTCGGCCGTGATGAAACACACGCCCTTGGCACTGCCGGGCCTTTGACGCACCAGAACGATACCGGCGAACGTGATCCATTCGCCATTATGGGTGCGCTGCAGCGTTGCGGTCGAGATGTAACCCTGCCGCTGCAGGCTTTTGCGCAAAAAGGCCATGGGGTGCGCCTTGAGCGACAGGCGCAGCGTCTGATAATCAGCCACCACATGTTCACAGATGGGCATAGCGGGCAGGTTTACGCGCACCTCGGCCCCTTCGTCGCGGGTATTCGCGTTGGTAAACAGTGGTAGATCCGGCGCATCCTTCAGCGCGGCGGCATCCCAGAGTGCGGCACGCCGATCCAGCCCAAGGGATCGGAACGCATCAGCCGCAGCCAGACGGCGCAGGCTACCCGCATCAAGACGGGCGCGGGTTTTGATATCTTCCAGATCGACAAAGGGCAGTTCGCGCGCAGCAATCAGGCGGGTCATCGCGTCTTGCCGCAACCCATCGACTTGCCGCAATCCAAGACGAACGGCGTATTTGCCATGGCTGACGGGTTCCAGCGTATTGTCCCAATCGCTGAAATTCACGTCTGGCGCGCGCACCTCCACGCCATTCTCCCGGGCATCGCGCACGATCTGGGCGGGCGCATAAAACCCCATGGGCTGCGAGTTCAGCAAGGCGGCGCAGAACACATCTGGATGGTGACACTTCAGCCAGCTGGACACATAGACCAGATGCGCGAAACTGGCCGCGTGACTTTCGGGAAAGCCGTATTCGCCAAAACCCTCGATCTGGCTGAAGCAGCGGGCGGCGAACTCTGGGTCATAACCGCGCCTGACCATTCGATTGACCATCATCTCCTTATGATCGGTCACCATCCCGCGCGACCGAAACGTCGCCATGGCCTTGCGCAGGCTGTTCGCCTCTTTCGGGGAAAATTCAGCGGCCACCATGGAGATTTTCATCGCCTGTTCCTGAAAAATCGGCACGCCAAGGGTCCGCTTCAGGATACGTTCCAGCTCATCCGGGGGCCCGAACTCCGGTGACGGAGAGGGAAATTCCACCGTTTCCTTACCTGATCGCCTTCGCAGATAGGGGTGGACCATATCGCCCTGAATGGGGCCGGGCCGCACGATGGCGACCTGAATGACAAGGTCGTAAAACTCGCGCGGCTTCAGGCGGGGCAGCATGTTCATTTGTGCCCGGCTTTCCACTTGGAACACACCCAGGGATTCACCCCGGCACAGCATGTCATACACCGCAGGGTCTTCCTTGGGCACCTTGGCCAGACTGAGTCTCTTGCCGTAATGCGCCGCCAGCATATCGAATGATTTTCGAATGCACGTCAGCATTCCAAGCGCCAGAACATCCACCTTGAAGATGCCCAAAGCCTCGATATCGTCCTTGTCCCATTCGATGAAACTGCGGTCCGGCATGGCGGCATTGCCGATGGGCACGGTTTGCGTCAGGGGCTGTCGGGTCAGGACAAAGCCACCCACATGCTGACCCAGATGGCGGGGCATTCCGATCATCTGATCGGCCAGCTTGATGGCGCGGGCCAAATGCGGATCTGTCAGGTCCAGCCCCGCCTCGGCGGCTTCACGCGCCCCAATCTCGCGCCCCCAACTGCCCCAGATCGTGCGGGCAAGCGCGGCCGTGATATCCTCGCTCAACCCCATGACCTTGCCAACCTCGCGGATGGCCATGCGGGGGCGGTAATGAATAACGGTCGCGCACAGGCCCGCGCGCTGGCGGCCATAGCGGTTATAGATGTGCTGAATCACCTCTTCACGCCGCTCATGTTCAAAATCAACGTCAATGTCGGGCGGCTCCCGCCGTTCCTCGGAAATGAAGCGTTCGAACAGCAGGTCGTTCTGGTCCGGATCAACGGCAGTGATTTTCAGGCAATAACAGACGGCAGAATTGGCGGCAGACCCGCGCCCCTGGCATAAAATTCCGATGCTGCGGGCGTAATCTACGATGCCATGGATCGTCAGGAAATAGGGCGAGATCTCCAGCTTGGCGATCAGGGTCAGTTCCTTTTCCAAAGTCGCGCGAAGCTTGTCGGATATACCATCGGGGTAACGCTCTGTGGCGCCCGCCCATGTCAGTTCCGCCAGATAACCGTCGGCTGTCTTGCCCTTGGGCACGGTCTCCTCAGGGTACTCATATCGCAGTTCATCAAGGGAAAACTTGCAGCAATCGGCCACGTCTTTTGTGGCGCGGATGGCGTGGGGCCATTCGGCAAACAGGCGCATCATCTCGGACGGGGATTTCAGGTAGCGTTCCGCATTGGCATGCAGCAGATAGCCTGCCTTGGTGATCGTGGTTTTTTCCCGGATGCAGGTCATCACATCTTGCAGGGGCCGCCTGTCGGGGACGTGGTAATGCACGTCGTTGGTCGCCAGAATCGAAAGGCCGTTATCTCGTGCGATCCTATCCAGACGGTTGATCCGCGCCCGATCGTTACCGCGATAGAGATAACTGGCTGCGACATGGCGCAAGCTGGGCAATGCGCGGACCAGACGTGGCAGATTGGCTGCGAACCCGCGCAGGTCTTCACCGGGCAGAGCGATCAACTGGATATCCTTTGCCACCTGCCCCAGCATCGCCAATGTGATGTGGCAGGCCCCCTTTTCCTGCCATTCCCCATCTGCGCCTTGCATCTTGCCACGCGACAACAGCGCGCAAAGTTGCCCGTAAGCGGCGCGATCGCGGGGATAGGCCAGAAACGCCTCACCCGAACTTAGCTGCACCCGACACCCGATGAGGGGATGGATATGGGCCTTGGTCGCCTCCGTATGCAGGCGCACGATACCGGCCATGGTGTTCAGATCGGCAATGCCAAGCCGATCATAGCCCTGATCCCAAGCTCTTCTGACCAGATCAACCGCATCCGAGGCCCCGTACAGAAAGGAAAAGCAACTGGTCACCCCAAGCTCGATAAAATCGGCGGGCGCGTTGGGGGTGAAACTATCGCTATCCGTCAATGTGCGCTTGGGCGGTTGCGGGTCACGGTCAGGCATCAGGCAAACATCCCATGCAGGAACCACCGGGGGATACCGCCACGCCCATCATCATGCAGCCCTTCACGATAGAGCCAAAGGCGGCGACCGGTCTGATCCTCAACCTTGAAATAATCGCGCAGACGGGTGCCGGGTTTGTCTTGCCACCATTCAGGGGCAATGCGTTCTGGCCCCGCATAGCGCGCAACCTGCAAGGTTTGCCGCCGCCAGATAAACTGCGCCGGGGGGCCTTCTGGCACCGCATAGAGCACGCGGATTTCCTCCGGCGTTTCCAGCAAGCGCAGGGGGCGGTCCGGCGCGACAACAGGCACATCGGCATCCGTATGGGCCGTCAGCGCGCCAACCCATGCCTGTGCGCGTTCCGGCACATGGCTTTCGCGGCGCACCGGGCGGGTGACGGCCTTGATCCCAAACCGCGCAGTCAGACGGTCAACCAGATGCGCCAGCGCCATATCATCACCGGCCTTGCGGTCCAAACCGTATTGCGCGGCAGCCAATGGTTCCACGCCCAACGCCTCAAGCACGATCAGGTCAAAACCAAAGCCGGGATTGATCCGCTCCAGTTTGCCGTCAAACAGGCGTGCCAGATGGGTGGCATTGCGGCTTGGGCGTGATGTGGCCGCGCAAACCGTGCTGACCTCGCCATCGGTGCGATAAATCGTCAGGCGCAACTGTCGGCATCCCTGCTCCGTAGCCTTGAGTTGCGCGCAAAGGTCGGCACACAACTCTGGTACATGGGTCGTAGGGTCCTCAATAGGCTCGGACAGGCGGGTCAGCGCACGCAGTGGCGGCGTTTCCTCTATGCTGGCCAAGGGTTCGGCCAATTGGCCAAGCGCCTGATCCAACCGCAGCAGGGGGTTGGACTCCAGACTGGCGCGGGCAAAACGGCGGGTCAGGGACAGGCGTGGCACAGCGGCGATATCAGCCACCGTTTTCAATCCAAGGCGATGCAACAGCAGGGCGCTGTCTTCGGTCAATCGCAACGCCTTGACCGGCAAGGGGGCCAAGGCCGTGTCTACCCCATCCGCAGGGCAAAGCGCGCGCACCGGGCCAAACCGCGCCAGACCCCATGCCGCGCCCCATGTGGGGGCCAAGGCGATCTGCGTGGTCAGTCCCAGTTGGGAAAAGCGCTCTTCCATCGCCACCAGCAGCGCGACCTCTCCACCAAACAGGTGGTCTGATCCGGTGGTATCAAGGATCAAACCATCGGTACCATCAACCACGCTCCACGGGCACCATTGGCGCGCCCATAACATCAACTGATCCAAGGCCCGCATGTCGCCTGCGGGGTCGGCGTATTCCACCTGCAGGGTCGGGCAAAGCGCGCGCATATCAACGACCCGCGCGCCCTTATGGATGCCAAGCTGCCGGGCCGCGCGGTTACTGGCGTGGATCACCGGGCCGTGCTGCCCGTCGATTGCCAATACAATAGGCAGGTCATCCGGGGGCGCGTTCCCCGACCGCGCCATGTGACGCTGCCACCGCTCCATCGCCAGATACGGCAGAAAAATGGAGACGATCCGACGCCCGGTCATGGGATACGATCCATGTGCCGGGTTGCGCGCTGCGCGACCGAAACAATTCGACCCGCCAACGGGGATCGCCGGGGGCCTTGGCGTCGTAAACGTTGGGTGTTGATGGCAGGGACGCGACTCGCCACCGGTTGCGCGCCGCACTCAGATTCGCAGTGCCCCCCCGCCGGACCAACCAGCAGGGAATTGCATTGTGTTCGGACCGCAAAGCCAACCGTTTGGTTGCCGTAAAGCTGAGCGCGGGCGGTTCGCCCCATATCTCGCCGATAACCCCGCCAAGCGCAGAGCAACCCAACCCATCTTCCATCGCCTGCAACACATCTGTCGGCCGGTTCAACCGCACCCGCAGAATACCACCCGACAGGGACACAGCCGGCAAATAGGGCCCCCCCGCCTCGGCGACCGACAGATGGTCCTGCACCCACAATACCGGACGCGTCTGGTTTTGCAGGCTGGCCAGAACAAACCCAACCACGCCCGCGTCGGGCGCCGTGGCGGCAAACACATCGGCAAAAGTCCGGCTTCCACAGGCCAAGCGCGCCTGCTGGCAAGTGGGTGGTGCGGTATGAAGGGGGACAACGGAGGCCATGCACGTGGAATCAACCAAGTTTGTTCCCTATTTGTTCTATATATTTTCGCACGTGAGTCAAACAGAGCTAACGACTGTGTCGCAGCCATTATGCATTGTCAGCGAAGGGGGAAGAAATGGTGAGCCCGACAGGATTCGAACCTGTGACCAATTGATTAAAAATCAACTGCTCTACCAACTGAGCTACGGGCCCACTCAGGTCGCCTTCCTAAGAACGCGGGTCGAAGGCGTCAAGCGGAAATCAGGATGATCTGCAAAGCCACGTGGTCATGCCGTCGCGGCACTGTCGGCGATCTCTGGGCAACCGCGCCACAGGTTTGGTCGTGGACGGGCCTTGCGCCAAGTTCTCTCCGTAGCATTCCACGCACGTCGTTCCGGCAGGCTTTTCGCAAATCCGATCGTCTGCAATCACTTTCGCCACTGAACCTCCGCCGGGCAGACGCCTATCTGCCCGGTTTGGGGGATTTCCTAAGCAGCACTGTCACGCTATATCGCGTCCATGTCTGATACGGTTGCACATCCGGGCCTGCCCTTCATTAAAATGCACGGGCTTGGCAATGATTTCGTGGTTATAGATGCGCGGGTAACCCCCGTAGCCGTGACCGCGCGGCTGGCGCGTGCGCTGGCGGACCGCAACCGGGGCGTGGGATTTGACCAACTGGCCGTCATCACGCCAAGCGACAACGCCGATCTTCGACTGACTTTCTACAACGCCGATGGCACCTTGTCTGCCGCTTGTGGCAACGCGACACGCTGCATCGCGCGGATGGAAATGGACCTGACGGGCCGCCCGGACCTGACCCTGCAAACGGACCGTGGCATGCTGCATTCACGCGATATGGGCGGCGGCCTGACCGCCGTGAACATGGGACATCCACAGTTGGACTGGCAGGACATTCCGCTTGCCCGGGCAACCGATACCCTGCACCTGCCCATTGATGGTGACCCGGTGGCCACCGGCATGGGGAATCCACACTGCAGTTTCTTCGTCGATGATGCCGAGGCCGTGGACCTTGCGGCTCTGGGTGCCAAGATCGAACATCACCCGCTATTCCCGGAACGCACCAACGTGCAGTTCGCCCACCTGATCGCCACCGATCATCTGCGGATGCGGGTTTGGGAACGGGGCACGGGCATCACGCTTGCATCGGGTTCATCCTCTTGCGCGGTGGCCGTGGCGGCGGCACGGCGCGGGCTGACGGGCCGCCATATCAGAATCACGCTTGATGGCGGCGATATCCAGATCGACTGGCGTGATGATGGTGTCTGGATGACCGGGCCAACGGCGCATGTCTTTTCCGGCGTTCTGACCCCCGAATTCCTAGCGGGGATATAAGATGGATCGCCGCGAACCCATCTTTCACACACTCGGCTGCCGCCTGAACGCCTATGAGACGGAGGCGATGAAAGATCTGTCGGCGGCTGCCGGGTTGGACAATGCCGTGGTCATCAACACCTGCGCCGTCACCGCCGAAGCCGTGCGCAAGGCACGGCAGGAAATTCGCAAGCTACGGCGTGAAAACCCGACCGCCACCTTGATTGTGACGGGCTGTGCGGCCCAGACCGAGCCTGAGACATTTGCCGCCATGCCCGAGGTAGACCGCGTTATCGGCAACACCGAAAAGATGCAGCCCACCACGTGGCGGGGACTTGCCGCGGATTTCGTCGGTGAGACGGAAAAGGTGCAGGTCGATGACATCATGTCGGTGACCGAGACCGCCGGGCATCTTATTGACGGGTTTGGCACACGTTCACGCGCCTATGTGCAGGTTCAAAACGGGTGTGACCATCGCTGCACGTTCTGCATCATCCCATTTGGGCGTGGCAATTCGCGGTCAGTGCCTGCCGGGGTTGTGGTCGATCAGATCAAGCGACTGGTTGATCGCGGCTATAACGAGGTGGTGCTGACCGGCGTCGACTTGACGTCGTGGGGGGCCGACTTGCCCGCTACGCCGCGCCTTGGCGATCTTGTGATGCGCATCCTGAAACTGGTGCCGGACCTGCCGCGCCTGCGGATCAGTTCCATCGACTCAATCGAGGTGGACGACAACCTGATGCAGGCAATAGCGACCGAACCGCGCCTGATGCCGCATCTGCATTTGTCCCTGCAACATGGCGACGACCTGATCCTCAAGCGGATGAAACGCCGCCATTTGCGCGACGATGCCATCCGTTTTGCGGAAGAGGCACGCGCACTCCGCCCCGACATGACGTTCGGAGCAGACATCATTGCCGGTTTCCCAACCGAAACCGAGGCTCATTTCCAAAACTCCCTGCGACTGGTGGCGGAGTGTGGCCTGACTTGGCTGCACGTCTTCCCCTACAGCCCGCGCCAAGGCACGCCTGCCGCGCGGATGCCGCAGGTGGATGGCGCGACGATCAAGGCCCGCGCCGCGCGCCTGCGGATGTCCGGCGATGCACAGGTGGCGCTGCATCTGGAACAACAGATGGGTCAGAAACATCACATCCTGATGGAAAACCCACGCATGGGCCGCACGGCCCAATTTACCGAGGTTTCTTTCGCCAATGACCAGCCAGAGGGCCAGATCGTGACGGCGACGATCATTGGTCACGACAAAAGACAACTTCACGCCTGACTGCAGCCTGCCTCAAGGAGGCTTCAATGCATCCAAACCCCGCGTTCCGGCAAGAACCCAACTTCACGAACCTGTTGCTGGCGCGCAAACGCGGGTTCGGCACGCTTTGCATCAATTCAGACCCTGCTCCGCTGCTGTCCCATATTCCGTTTGTCATCGATGACGCGGGAAAGTCCGCGGAACTTCACCTTGTACGATCCAACCCGATCGCCCGAACGACCGACAAGCCGACGCCCGCTGTCATCAGCATCAGTGGTCCGGATGCCTATGTTTCCCCGGATTGGTATGGCGATCCGGCGCAGGTGCCGACATGGAACTATGTCGCCGTCCACCTGCGCGGCACCTTGCACCCGATGGATCAGGGTCTGATGCGCGAACACCTTGATCGTGTTTCCGCACATTTCGAAGCGATGTTGTTTCCCAAACGGCCTTGGACAACAGCAAAGATGCCAACCGACGTGCTGGATCGCTTGATGCGCACCATATTGCCCTTCCGCTTCGAGATTACCGAAATCGAAGGCACGTGGAAGCTTAACCAGAACAAGACCGATCAGGCGCGGGCGGGCGCTTCCCACGAGATACGCACATCGCCCGTCGGGCATGAAACCGCTGTGCTCGCGGCGTTGATGATGGGTGGCGTGCAGGAAATAGACAAGCGATAGCCGCTCACCTAGATATACACCCATCACATGCTGCGGAGGTTCGACATGGCTATTCAGTTTGCGCCGGTGGCAGGGATTGCCCTGCGATACGGCGGCATGGCGCTTGCCACCTATGCTGCAACCCGAATGCTGCGCCAGGGCCGGCGCGATCCACGCGCCGAGCAGGTGCTTGATGATCTGCCAATGGGGCTACGCTTGCGGAATTCCGAAAATCAGGTCAATGCAAGTGGTCGATGGTCTTGGAGCTATCGATTTTTCCGGGGCGGGCCGGGCCTGAAACTGGATGCGGCGGCCCTCGCGCGCCTGCGTCTCACACGGATCTGAACCTGACATGACCATGCAAATCCTTGGCTCCCCCGCCTCACCGTTTGTTCGCAAGACGCTGGTCTTGCTGCACGAAGCCAACATAACCGACGTGGCATTCGAACGGGTGACTGCATCGCCGCTTGGCGGAGATGATACAATCAACACAGCGAACCCGTTGGGCAAGATCCCCGCACTTGTGCGCAATGGCGGCCCAACGCTGTATGATAGTCGCGTCATCACCCGGTTCCTCGACCATCGCGCGCAGGCAGGGTTTTATCCCGAAGCGCGCTTGTGGGATACGCTGACCCTTGAGGCAACCGCCGACGGCATCATGGAAGCCGCGGTTGGCTATATATACGAAATCCGTCATCGGCCCGAAGACATGTGGTTCAAGCCCTGGTTGGACGGTCAATGGACCAAGGTGACCCGGTCGCTTGACGCGCTCGAATCACGCTGGATGAGCCATTTGCACGGCCCGCTCGACATGGGTCAAATCGCGGTTGCCTGCGCCTTGGGGTATCTTGATTTCCGTCATGGCGACAAACCTTGGCGCGACGGGCGGGATTCCCTTGCGGCGTGGTATGGCAAATTTTCCGATCGCCCTTCGATGCAGGAAACGGATCCGGCAAAATCATGAAAATAGGTCCGGCACTGACGCCGTCCGCGCGGGAAACGTGTTTCGCCATCCGCAGGGCGGTGTTCATCGAAGAACAAGGTATCGCCGAGGCCGACGAATGGGATGATCTGGACGCATCCGCCACCCATTTCCTGTGCTGGGACAACGATGGCCCCGCGGCGACCGCGCGATTGATCGCCAAGGGCGATGTCGCAAAGATCGGGCGCGTGGCGGTTCTGGCCGAGCACCGGGGCAAGGGCTTGGGCCTCAAGCTGATGCGGGCAATGCTTCGCACCAGCAAGGATCAAGGCTTCAAGGCAGCACAGGTCGACTCACAGGTCTACGCCGTGCCGTTTTACGAGCGGATCGGCTTTGTCGTCGAAGGGCCAGAGTTCGACGACGCAGGCATTCCGCATCGCAAGATGACCCGTTCCCTTGTGGCGGCCTCAAGTCTGGTGTGAGGCAAAAAATCCGGCCATCTGGCGACGCGTTGGTGGCACAATCGCCGCCAGACATCTCCAAATGCAGAAAAATCTTCGCGCGGCTGCGACATTTCGGACCTGCTGCGCGCGTTTGTCCGCTAGACGCCTATACTCCTGTCCCATAAACAACAGCAAGTTGGGCGTCAGGGTAATCCTGTGGCCCTCAAAGGTTTTTCCTGACCTGAACAGCTCAGGTCAAAAGAGGGAGACGCGTTCGGTGTCACACGCAGAAGACAATTCCAGTACGCGCCGGGACTTCCTGTACTATGCAACAGGTGGTGTGGGTGCAGTGACCGTAGGGGCCGCCGTATGGCCACTGGTCAACCAAATGAACCCATCCGCCGATGTTCAGGCAGCCTCGCAATTGCGGGTCGACGTTTCGGGCGTCATGGAGGGAACCCAACTAACCGTGTTGTTCCTTGGCAAGCCTATCTTCGTGCGCCGCCGCACCGCAGATGAGATTGAAGCGGCCCGCGCCGTTGCAGTCGAGGATCTGGTGGATCCGATCGCGCGGAACCCCAATCTTGATGGTGATCAGCCCGCCACCGACATCAACCGCACACTTGCGGGTGCCGATGGCGAAAACACCGAAGAATGGTTGGTCATGCAGGGTGTCTGTACCCACCTTGGCTGTGTGCCGTTGGGCGACGGAGCCGGTGATTTTGGTGGCTGGTTCTGCCCCTGCCACGGCTCACACTATGATACCGCCGGCCGTATCCGCCGGGGGCCCGCTCCAGAAAACCTTCACATCCCAACTGCTGCGTTCGTGGACGAATCCACGATCCTGCTCGGTTAACGGAAGGAAACGACCATGTCCGGAATTCCCCACGACCATTATGAACCGAAATCAGGCGGCGAAAAATGGCTGCACAGCCGTCTGCCCATCGTCGGGCTGATGTACGACACCTTGATGATCCCGACTCCCAAGAACCTTAACTGGATGTGGATTTGGGGCATCGTACTGGTGTTCTGCCTCATGATGCAGATCATCACCGGCATCGTGCTTGTGATGCACTATACACCGCACGTCGACATGGCCTTCGCCTCGATCGAGCATATCATGCGCAACGTGAACGGCGGTTGGGCGCTTCGCTATATCCACCAAAACGGCGCGTCACTGTTCTTCATCGCCGTCTACATGCACATCTTCCGCGGTCTGTACTACGGTTCCTACAAGGCTCCACGCGAAATCACGTGGATCATCGGCATCCTGATTTATGTGCTGATGATGGGCACCGCCTTCATGGGCTACGTTCTGCCTTGGGGTCAGATGTCTTTCTGGGGGGCCACGGTCATCACCGGCCTGTTCGGTGCGATCCCGTTCATCGGTGAAGGCATTCAGACGTGGCTTCTTGGCGGGCCGGCAGTGGATAACGCCACGCTGAACCGTTTCCTCAGCCTGCACTACCTGCTGCCCTTCGTGATCCTCGGTCTTGTCATTGTGCACGTGTGGGCGTTCCACACGACCGGCAACAACAACCCGACCGGTGTTGAAGTGCGCCGCACGTCGAAGAAGGAAGCCGAGGCGGACACCCTGCCATTCTGGCCCTACTTCGTGATCAAGGACTTGTTCGCGCTGGCCGTGATCCTCGTGGTGTTCTTTGCCATCGTCGGTTTCATTCCCAACTTCATGGGCCACCCCGACAACTACATCGAGGCAAACCCGCTGGCGACGCCCGCGCACATTGTTCCGGAATGGTATTTCTTGCCGTTCTACGCAGTCTTGCGTGCCTTCGACGGTGACGTCTGGGTCGTGATTGCGGCAAGCTGGCTGACGGGCGGGATCGTGGATGCCAAGTTCTTTGGCGTCATCGCGATGTTCGGTGCGATCGTTGTCATGGCTCTTGTGCCTTGGCTTGATACGTCTTCGGTGCGCTCAGGGCGATACCGCCCGATGTTCAAGGTTTGGTTCTGGCTCTTCATCTTCAACTTCTTCGTGTTGATGTGGGTTGGCGCGCGTCCTGCGGAAGGGATTTACCCCTATATCTCCCTGATCGGGTCCGCCTACTGGTTCGCCTATTTCCTTGTGATCCTGCCGCTGCTTGGCGTCATCGAAAAGCCGCTGCCGCAACCGCAGACGATCGAGGAAGACTTCAACGACCACTACGGCAAAGACTCGGGTTCGTCCGGCGGCACTACCGCTGCGGCTCCGACACCGGCCGAGTGATAGAAAAGGACATGGCTCAAATGATCCGTAAACTTGCCATTACTTCGGCATTGGCCCTCACCGTGACGGGTGGGGTCGCCTTGGCCGCCGGCAGCGAACCCCACGTGACCAACTACAGCTTTTCGTTCGAAGGACCCTTCGGTGCCTTTGATCAGAACCAGCTCCAACGCGGTCTTCAAGTATACACCGAGGTTTGCGCGGCCTGTCATGGCCTGCGTTATGTCCCGATCCGGACGCTTGGCGATGAAGGCGGCCCCGGCCTGCCTGAAGATCAGGTTCGCGCCTACATCGAGCAGAACTTTATCGAAGTATACGATACAGACCTGCAAGATTGGCGTGCTGCCACGCCGAACGACAACTTCCCGATGTCGCAACTGGAAACAGCGCCTGACCTGAGCCTGATGACCAAGGCGCGGGCTGGCTTTTTCGGGCCATATGGTCTGGCGATCAACCCGCTGATCAACGGGGTCGGAGGGCCGGAATATGTCGCGTCGTTGTTGGCGGGCTATGAAGATCCGCCCGCATGCGCACCCGACGGCTTCGATGGCTACTACAATGCCGTCTTCGAAGCTGGCGGATACCCCGACAGCTGCCTTGATGATCACGGTCACCGCACTGTTGCGGGATCCTGGATCGGCATGGCGCCGCCCCTGTGGCCCGAAGGCGGTCAGCTCGTCTATCAAGATGGCGCACCTGACGATGTGGAAAGCGTTGCCTTGGATGTATCGGCATTTCTGACGTGGACCGCCGAGCCAAAGTTGATGGCCCGCAAGCAGATGGGCTTTACCGCGATCATCATGCTCTCGATCTTGGCTGTCTTGCTTTACCTGACGAACAAGCGGCTGTGGATGCCCATCAAGGCACGCAGCAAAGGCGTGCCGAGCAAGTAAGGCTCGCGCCCCAGACGAAATAAAAACGCGCCCTTCGGGGCGCGTTTTTGTTTGTCTAAAGCCAAGGGGCCAGAATTGCGGGGGGATCGTGCAAGAGCGTAGCCATATCGCCGCTCAGCGCCACAATACCATCGCTGAGCAAACATAACTGGTCACATAACTGCCTCGCATCGCGCATGTCATGGCTAACCATCAGCAGCGTCAGGCCCTTCTCCACACAAAGCGCGTTCAACAGCACCAACATCTCTTGCCGCAAGCCGGGATCAAGTGCGGCGAAAGGTTCATCCAATAGCAGCAAAGGCTTGTCCCGCAGCAAGATGCGCGCAATCGCGGCCCGGCTCTGCTGACCGCCAGACAGGTCGGCAGGCTTACGTTGGCCCATCCCCCCAAGCCCGACCTTTTCAAGGCTCTCCTCCACCTGCACACGTTGATCGGGGGCAAGTCGCAGATCGGGGCGAATACCCAACGCAACGTTTTGATAGATCGAAAGGTGTGGAAACAGGTTTCCATCTTGGAACAAGACACTGACCGGACGTTCTGCGATGGGCGTCTCGCGGACGTCCACCCCATTGATCAAGACCCGCCCCGCATCCGGCATCACGAACCCTGCAATGAGGTTCAGCAAGGTGCTTTTTCCGCTGCCCGAGGCACCCATTATCGCCAGCCGCCCACCAGCCGCGACATCAAGATCGATCTTGAGGACGAATTCGCCCTGCCGGACCATCACTTGATCAAGTTGCAGCATGCAAACGCCCCCCACGGTCAAACAGCCAGAAGATGCCAAGGCTCAGCAAGAGCAATAGCAGGGCGGCGCCTTGTGCGTCATCAGTTCGGTAGGCTCCCATCAGGCGATACATCTCCAACGGCAAGGTGCCTTGGGACGGTGCCGAAAATAATGCGATCACCCCCAGATCTCCCATCGACAGGGCGGCTGCCAAGCCCGCCCCAAACCCCAACGGGCGGCGCAATCGCGGCAAGATCGCGATACGGAACCGTGGCCAGCCCCGCATCCCCAAGGCGGTGGCCAGTCGGCCTTGGGTCAACTCGGCCTCAGTAATTGCAGGCACAAGCGCGCGCAGAAGAAATGGCAATGCCGCCAATGCATTTACCAACCCCGTTACGGGAATGGCCAGCAAAGTGGGATTTACGACTGGAAACAACAACAAGAACAAGCCAGTCCCAACAACCAAAGGCGATACGGCAATCGAAAGCGAGCCAACAAGTTCAAGGATGCTGCGCGCGCGGCCCCTCGCAATCAACGCCGCCAGGGGGAGCGCCATGGCGACCGCGACCACTGCCGTAGCGAACGACAAGACAACGGATCGCCCCGCCGCTTCCCAAGCCACGGCTGGAAGGGTCGGCAGCGCAGGAACACCGCGCAATCCAAGGGCGATCATTGGCATCATCAGGAACAACGCGGCCGACAGCACCGCAGCGCCATCAATGAACCTGTGCCGGTGTGCCTCCGGCCACATCACTGGCGCGCGATCCAACCCCGCACCAAGAACCTGCGGAACCGCCACGCCAAGAACGGCGACTGCCGCAAAGGCGCAGATCGCGACCTGAACCAAGCCCAGCAACGCAGCGCGCCCAAGATCGAAATCAAACCGAAACGCCTGATAGATGGCCAGTTCAACAGTTGTGGCGCGCGGCCCACCACCAAGGGTAAGCGCCACGGCAAAGCTGGTGCTGCAAATAAGGAAAATGACCAGAAAAACACCCGGCACCATCATCCGCAGCAAAGGCCATTCGAAATGCTGCCGCATGTTGGCATTCGAAAACCCAAGGGCCACGGCAAGGCGAAACCGCTCGGACGGGATGGACATCCATCCTTGAAGCAATAATCGAACAGCAAGCGGAAGGTTGAAGAACACATGCGCCAGAACAACACCATGCATGCCGTAGATTTC
>Ga0075467_10000339_pt1 | contig 35864 bp, 33 predicted proteins | sample DEB08_DNA_9_FD_75067 | JGI IMG/M metagenome (GOLD analysis project Ga0075467, IMG submission 75067) | Aqueous microbial communities from the Delaware River and Bay under freshwater to marine salinity gradient to study organic matter... | ecosystem: Environmental > Aquatic > Marine > Coastal ... | reverse complement strand
CACAAACCTCGGAAGCACCTGCGGCAAGGCAAGCATCGGCAGCGGCGGCAAGAGTAGCGCCCGATGTCATTACATCATCCACAAGCAAGATCGGCCGCCCTTGCAGCAACTTGGCCCGGCGCGGATGGACGCGTATCGCATCTTGCATGTTTTCAAAGCGGGCATGACGATCACGGCCGGCTTGGCTGGAGGTGCGTTTGGGGCGGATCAGCAAATCTGGGCAATGGTCACGCGCCGCCAAACGCGACAGCGAGGCCGACAGTAGCGCCGATTGGTTATAGCGCCGCCGCAGCATGCGAAACCAGTGCAATGGAATCGGCGCAATCAAAGTGTTAGGGCGGATCAACGGTTTTGCGGCTCGCAACAACCACCCACCAGCAGGTTTAGCAAGGTCTAAGCGATCGCCATGCTTCAGTTGCAGAACCATTTTACGACCATTGCCTTTGTACAGCAGGGCAGCCCGGCCTTGGGTCCAAGGTCGAGCCAGCAAAAGGCAATCGTCGCAATGAACCGAACTACCAGTGTCTTCGCCCGGAAGTGGGATGCCGCAAGAATCGCAAACAAGCCCTGCAATAAAGGGAGTGTCACGCCAACACGCACCACAAAGCCCGAAATCTGAGGTCACGCGCTCATCGCAGCCGATGCATTGTGGCGGATAGATTAACCGCAGCATGGCTTGCAATCCCATCTATCGCTCCTATTGTTCGGCGCATGAAAATGCCTGTTTTAACTGATACCAAAGCCCTGATCCGCAACCGAGCGCGCGCCTTGCAGGCACCCGCCTTGTTTTTGCACGAGGATGTGCGCGACGAGCTTAAGGAAAGACTGACAGAGGTTAACAAGACGTTTAAATCCATAGCGATTGTCACAGGATTTTCAGATTTCTGGCGCAACGCCTTTCCAGAGGCTGAAATCGTTTCGGATGATGATATTTTGGCGCTGAACCCCGGAACCTATGATCTGGTGATCCACGCAATGGCGCTGCATTGGGCCAATGACCCGGTCGGGCAACTGATCCAATGCCAAAGAGCGCTGCAACCGGATGGTTTGTTTTTAGCGGCACTTTTGGGGGGCCAATCCCTGCATGAACTGCGGGCATGCCTTGCCGAGGCCGAGGCGGCAACAACCGGAGGCCTGTCGCCCCGCGTTTTGCCAATGGCCGAGATCAGGGATCTTGGCGGGCTTTTGCAGCGTGCAGGCTTTGCCTTGCCTGTAGCGGATGGGTTTACCCGCAACGTGCATTACCGCGATATGGTCCACTTGATGCATGACTTGCGCGCAATGGGTGAAAGCAACGCACTTGACGCCCGCCTGCGCCGCCCGACACGGCGCGCGGTGTTTGGCCAAGCTGCCGAACGCTATGACCAGAACTATGGTGTCGCCAATGGGCGGATCGCGGCCACGTTTGAAATGATTTTTCTGACGGGATGGGCCCCGCATGACAGCCAACAAAAGCCATTACGCCCGGGTTCTGCGGCCAAACGGCTTGCAGATGCTCTGAATTCCCCAGAAATAACGCTTCCTGCGACAAAGGGTGATGGTTGACCCCTGCCAAATAGGCTTTATGTGCAGAAACAAGATAGTTTGAGGAGCAACGCCATGCTGGATGCCAAATACAGCCGACCCGACATTCCTGCCGGCCAGGGGCGGTTGGCCCATGCGCCCGCGTCGCACCCTTCGGTAAAGGCCCCAAAGATTGGTGTTTTGGTCGCAAACCTCGGAACGCCCGACAATTACGACTATTGGTCGATGCGCCGCTATCTGAACGAATTCCTGTCGGACAAGCGAGTCGTCGATATTTCCGATTGGATTTGGCAACCGTTGTTGCAGCTGGTAATTCTGACCAAACGGCCCTTTGCTTCGGGCGCAAATTACAAACTCATCTGGAATACCGAAAAAAACGAAAGCCCGTTGCTAACCATTACCCGTGACCAAACCACAGCAATCGCAAAAGAGATTAAAGCGGCTTACGGCGATGAGGTGATTGTTGATTTCTGCATGCGCTATGGCAACCCCTCGACCAAATCGAAGGTGGAGGCGATGGTTGCAGCGGGTTGTGAAAAGATTTTGTTTTTCCCGCTGTATCCACATTACGCGGGTGCGACATCAGCCACGGCAAATGATTCCTTTTTCGCAGCTTTGATGAAGGAAAAGCGCCAGCCTGCCGCGCGGACGGTACCCGAGTACTTTGAACACCCCGCCTATATCGACGCTTTGGCGGGCTCGGTCGAACGCGCCTATGCAGCGCTTGACCATCGCCCCGATGTATTGGTGGCCAGCTATCACGGCATGCCAATCCGTTATCTGATGGAAGGCGACCCATATCATTGCCAATGCGCTAAAACCACGCGCTTGCTGCGTGAACGGCTGGGCTGGGACAAAGCCGATATCGATACCAGCTTTCAATCCGTCTTTGGTCGTGAAGAATGGCTAAAGCCCTACACGGTGGAGCATGTGGCCGAGCTGGCAAAACAGGGCAAAAAACGCATCGCCGTTATAGCTCCTGCATTTTCAGCCGACTGCATTGAAACACTAGAAGAGATCAACGGCGAGATTCGTGAGGCATTTGAACATGCTGGCGGCGAAAGCTTCACCTATATTCCGTGCCTTAACGACGATGCTGCGCATATCGCAGCGCTTGTGACAGTGATCAAAGAAAACTTGGTGGGCTGGGTGAAATAAACCGGCCGATCATCAAAATGCGCTTAGACAAATAAAAAGGACGGTAGGTTGCCCTACCGTCCTTTATTCGTTGCAATCCGTTAGGATTACTTCGAAGCAGCAGCTGCGATAACCAACAGCAACAGCAACGGAACAACGATACCGCCAGCAGAAGAAGAAGTCTGAGCTTCTACTACAGCTGGTTCCATTACTGGCTCAGCCATACCACCAGCGAAAGCGGTCGATGCGGCAACGGACAGAGCCGCTGCGAGTGCAAGTTTCTTCATAGTAACCTCCAGTTTTCGCGCGCAAACGAATTTTTCAGAGGACGATAGCGCGCACCCAAGACTATACCTCATGGAGATTTCTAACCATCTTGCGAAAGAGATTGCAATCTGGCTCTACACTTTCTGTGCTGTCCCTTGGCAGTTTCGTCAATTTAGCAACACTCTACGGCACAGATTTGTCTCACTGCGCACTGATATGCGCCCAAAGATGTTTCAAAACAAAAAAGGGGCCACTGGCCCCTTTTCAGAAAAGCAATTTTAGCCGACTCAAATCAGCAAAACCTGCGTCCCGACTTGGGTCAGTCCGAACAAAATAGCGATGTGCTCATTATACAGCCCGACACAGCCGTTCGACGACCGCCGCCCAATCTTGCGCGTGTCGTGCGTGCCGTGAATACGGTAATAGGTCCAAGACAAATGCAGCGCGTGCGTTCCCAGCGGATTGTCGGGACCAGCAGGCACGAAATCTGGCCATTCTGGATTACGAATCTTCATTTCGGGGGTCGGGCGCCATGTTGGGCCAACCACTTTTTGTACAATTTCAGTCCGACCGCGACGCGTAAGATCTTCGGTCAGCGGCACAGATGTCGGGTACAGCTTGTAAATCGACTGATCTTCCGACCAGAAATGCAAAGCGCGCGATGTCGTATCAACCAAAACCGCTCCCTTTTTGGTATCAGAGAAATAGGGCCGCCAATCCAACATCCGGAAACTGGAAATGTTGTTGCGTACTGACCCCGCATTGGGAGCCTCTATTTCCGTAGAATTATCCTGCGCGAAACTTGGAACGGCCGACATGCCCAAAGTGGCCGCTGCCGCACCCATAAGGGTCCGGCGATTCAAGTGTTTTGTACGGCCAGCATTCATGAGCCAGACTCCTTTTTGATTTATAAGTGCAAATTACGCTTATTCTTTGCAATCTTCAATTCACAGTGACGTTGATAGGCGAACTCACGCAGAGTTGGGTTTGCTCATATGATGACAAAGCGCTAAAGACAGGGTTCGCTTGCACCGAATGGGAATGAAATGAAAGCTTTGTCAATTGTCGCTATCTGTGCGTCCCTCGCGCTTGCCGCATGCGGGACGGGTAATCAAATCAGGGTGGGCAGCGATGGTCGCCCGATGCCGCAGGTTTACCGTATTTCTGGTGCGCAAGAGGCGAAAATTCCGTTCCGCCTGCTTGATTCGGTCAATGCGCTGCGAGCAGCAAAAGGCGCTACGCCATTGCAATACAATGCCCAGCTCAATGCAGCCGCAGCCACCCATTCACGCGACATGGCGGTGCAGAACAGGCCTTGGCATTTTGGGTCTGATGGCTCGTCACCATTGGACCGCGTTCAGCGCGTAGGCTATACTGGGCGTCTAGTAGGTGAGAATATCTCTGAAACATTTGAAACAGAGCTTGAAACCCTTTCTGCCTGGATGAATGAGGCTGACACCCGCGAAATCGTTATGGACCCGCAAGCTCGCGAGCTTGGCTTTGCGTGGTTTCAAGAGCCGACCGGCAAGATCTGGTGGACCATGGTAACCGGCGGCTAAGTCAAACTTGCCAATTGGCCTTCAAATCAAAAAGCCCAAAGCACCTGATCGGGTCCTTTGGGCTGTTTTTACTTTATTACATAGGCTTAGGGATAGATGAAGACGAGGGTGCCATCGCCCACCATGGCATAGATATCTTCCATTTTCCGATCCGGCACAGCGATGCAGCCCCAGGTCCAATCGCCCAGGTTTTTGCCGCGGTAGCCCGTTTTGCCATGGATAAAAATTTCACCGCCCGGCTCTTTGCCCTGCGACTCGGCAAAGGCAATATCAGCCTGGTTCGGATAGTTAATGCCAAGCGACAAGTGAAAGCGGCTATTTGGATTGCGGCGATCAATACGGTACGCACCTTCGGGCGTTTTGCCATCACCTTCAAACTGCTTATGCCCATCTGGCGCAAACCCCAGCGCGACCTCATAGGTTTTCAACACTTGGTCATTGTGAAAAAGCTGCATTTTGCGAGTACCTTTTTGAACAACAACTTTTGTGACCGGTGGTCCGCTATAGCTGCGGAATTTGGGGTCCCTACCTGAGCCGCAACCTACCAGCCCCAAGACTATGAAAAATGCCGCAAATATCTTAAGCGCTCGCATGTTTCACCTCTTTACCACTTGGGTGGTGTTTTCTGTTTTTTCACGCGTCTAATGCAGGCACGATGCTCCGCACAACTCACGATTTGTTTATCTTGAGGGGTATACCTGAAAGGTCCTGCTGCTGCGTCGTCAGCAGTATTTCAATCGCAGCCAAGCGTGCAATAACCTCTTCGCGGTGCTGATCAGTACGTTCGCTGTCAGCCTGATTATGCGCATCCTGCATCGAATTCACAATCAAACCCACCAAAAGATTAACAACCGCAAAGGTGGTCATCATGATGAAGGGCACGAAAAACGCCCAAGCATATGGATAAACTACCATCACCGGGCGCACGATGCCCATCGACCAGCTTTCCAAGGTCATGATTTGAAACAGGGAATAGGCCGACTGACCAATATCACCGAACCATTCGGGAAAAGTTTTCCCAAACAGTTTGGTCGCCATGACTGAACCAATATAGAAAATGATCGCCATAAGCACAAACACAGACCCCATACCAGGCAAGGCCGTCACAAAACCTTCGACCACCCGACGCAAGGATGGCGCGACCGAAATAACTCGCAGTAACCGCAAAATCCGCAAGGCCCGCAGCACAGAAAGCGTCTGCGCACCCGGCATGATAGCAATGCCAACTACCACCAAATCAAATACGTTCCAGCCCGATTTGAAAAACCGCAGATCGAACGCAAAGAATTTCAGCAAAATCTCAACAATAAAGATCGCCAAGCACAGGTTATCAAGAAATAGCACCAACGGCCCAAAATTAGCCATGACCGTATCAGACGTCTCTAGTCCTAGAATCACGGCGTTAAACAAGATAACCCCCAGAATAAACCGTTGGGTGTAAGGGTTGCTTATCCACGTGGCTATGCGCGCGCGAAAGGTCATATTGGGCTCACTAAGGTGGGGTTGGATTTACCTGATTTTAACGGCTGAAACGGGCAGCAAGCTCTACATGTGATGACCAGCGGAATTGATCAACCGGTTGCACCCAATCTAGATTATATCCAGCCAAAATAAGAGTTTTTGCGTCACGTGCAAACGTAACGGGGTTGCAAGACACAAAGGCAATCACTGGCACTTTAGACAACGCAAGCGTCTTAGTTTGCGCCTCGGCCCCAGCGCGCGGCGGGTCGATGACTGCGGCTTGCACATTCTTGAACTCATCCGGTTCCAGTGGACGACGAAACAGATCGCGGGTTTCAGACGTGATCCGCTTTAACCCTTCGGCCTGCCGCCAGCCTTTATCCAGTGCAGCAATCATCGCGGCATCACCTTCAACCGCATGAACCTCGGCCTGTTCGGCCAAAGGCAAGGCAAAGGTGCCAGAACCAGCAAACAAATCGGTAATTCGCTTGGCACCGCCCACGGCGTCTTGCACTGCGGCCAGCAAATCGGCCTGCCCTTGTTCGGTTGCCTGCAAAAAAGCGCCGGGAGGCGGGGCAACCATAGCGCGGCCCATCGCTTGTATAGGCGCATTACGCAGTGCCACGCCTTCGCTATCCCATGTGAGACGCGCCAATCCATGCGCCTCTGCCACCCTAGCCAATTCCAGCCGCAATTGCCCATCCAACGGCTTGCCACCAGTAACCGATACATCCGGCCCGGCAAGGCTGCGCGTGATGGTCAGCGCCAATTCTGTCTTGCGCGACCCGCCTGTCAGCACCAATGCCTCTAACGCCGGGAAGGCCGCCATCAGATCGGGATGCAACAACAAGCAATTAGGAACGGCAACCAAAGCATCAGACCCGCGCGCATGAAATCCCAGCATCGCCCCGCTTTTGGTACGCCGCCCTGCAATCGTGGCCCGGCGGCGTGACTGCGCAGGCGAAGTCAGGATGGGTCGCAACGGAACATCCAGCCCCTGCCCGGCAAGCGCAGATCGCACCACCTCAGTTTTCCACGCCGCCACAAAATCATCTGTCGCGTGCTGCATCAAACAGCCACCACATGTGCGAGCATGGGCGCACGGCGGGCGCACGCGGTCAGCCGACGGCGTGACAATCCGCACATTCAGCAGCTTATCGCCCGAAAGCTCACCCTTGACCACCTCGCCCGGCAACATTTGCGCTACAAAGATTGGGCCGTTTTCGCCCTGTGCGATGGCATCACCCAGATGGCCCAGCCGTTCGATGGTTAGTTTCACTCTGCAGCCTCTTCCGATCCGATGAATCCGCCGGATTGGCGGTTCCAATAACGCGCATACAAACCATTCATGGCCAAAAGCGCATCATGACTGCCTTCTTCGACTATGCGCCCATTGTCCAGCACCACAATGCGATCCATCGCAGCAATCGTCGATAGGCGGTGCGCAATTGCCAGCACTGTCTTGCCTTCCATGACGCGGGACAGCGTATCTTGGATAGCCGCCTCAACCTCGCTGTCCAGGGCACTCGTCGCCTCATCCAACACCAAAATTGGCGCGTCTTTCAGGAAAGTCCGCGCAAGCGCAATCCGTTGCCGCTGCCCGCCCGAAAGCTTGACACCCCGTTCACCAAGAAACGCGTCGTAGCCTTTGCGCTCATTGTGATCGATCATGTGTTCGACAAACTCATGCGCCTCGGCAGCGCGAGTCGCTTCGATGATCTCGGCCTCATCAGCATCAGGGCGCCCGTATTTGATGTTGTCACGCGCCGAACGGTTAAACATCGCCGTTTCCTGCGTGACCATGCCGATCTGCCGACGAAGGCTTTCTTGCGTGACCCCACGCACATCATTGCCATCAATCAAAACAGCTCCTTTTTCAGTGTCATAGAGCCGTAATAGCAATGACACCAAAGTCGACTTGCCAGCCCCCGACGCGCCCACAATCCCCAGCTTTTCTCCCGCTTGAATGGTCAGATTAATATGCTCCACGCCGCCGCGCTTGCGCCCATAAGCAAAGGAAACATCCTTAAATTCGACAGTCCCTTTGACCCGTGGCAGGTCTATCGCACCCGGTGTGTCGGCCAAAGTATGCGGAATGGACAGAGTGCGCATACCATCCTCAACCTCACCTACAGCGGTATAAATCGACATTAAGGTAAAGCTGACCCAGCCAGACATCTGCGCAATCCGCATTGAAATTGCACCCGCCGCAGCAATCGCACCTGCCGTTGCCATACCCTGCGACCACAGCCAAAGCGTACCGCCGATCAGCATAATGGGCAGCAACCCCGACAATGTCATTAATGCAAGCCGGAACAGGGTAGAAATCTGCCCAAACTCCAATGACCGATCGCGGAACACCTGCATCGCTTTCAGCGCGACCTTATCTTCAAAGGCGGCATGAGCAAAAAGCTTCACAGTTTTGATATTGGTGATGGTATCCACCACCTGCCCCGTCACCATCGCCCGTGCCGATGCTCGCGCCGCCGAATTGACCCGCACCAAGGGCATGAAAAACCGGATCGTCAGCACATATGCCACCAACCACACCGCCAGCGCCAACGCAGCGCGGTAATCAACCGATGTCAAGAAAACCACAGACCCAATGACAGACGCCAAGGCAAAAGCCACAGTGTTGATCACTTCGGTCGCTACATCGGTCACCGCCCGTGCCGCCTGCATCTGCTTTTGCGCAATCCGTCCGGCGAAATCATTGTCAAAAAACGTAACCGCCTGCCCCAAGGTCCAGCGATGCAGCCGCGACAGCACCAACGGCAACACATTTGGCCCCACGATGATAGAATTTGACGCCGCCGAGGCCGCAAAGGCCAAGGGCCGAATAATCAGATAGAATCCGACAAACGCGAACAGCAGCCAAAACTGTTCAGCAAAAAACACCTCTGCACCCGATGCCAAGGCCGCATCAATCACCCACCCCAAAAACAGAGCCGAAATAACCTCCATCGCGCCCGCAATGGCCGACAACGCACCCGCAATCCACAACATCGGCCAGCTGCCGCTTAGGCACCAGCGAAAGAACGCTACCAGTTTTTGCGGGGGTGGGCCGTCTGCGGGGCGAAACGCCTCTATCAAGCCGCCGATCCGGGTTACGATGTTCATTCCATATCCTCTTCCGTGCCCAGAAACCCGCCAGATTGCCGGGCCCAGAACTTTGCATATAGCCCGCCTTGCGCCAAAAGCGCGGCATGGTTGCCAATCTCGGCAATCGCGCCATCCTCTAACACCACAATCCGGTCCATCGCGGCAATCGTGGACAGACGGTGTGCAATGGCGATAACCGTTTTGCCCTCCATCACACCGTACAGTGTTTCCTGAATGGCCGCCTCAACCTCACTATCCAGCGCACTCGTCGCCTCATCCAAAATCAAAATTGGCGCATTTTTCAAGATAACGCGAGCCAAACCAATGCGTTGCCGTTGCCCGCCCGACAATTTCACGCCGCGCTCGCCCACATGTGCGTCATAACCCTGCCGCCCCTCAGGATCTTGCAATTCAAGGATAAACTCATGGGCTTCAGCATGGCGCGCGGCCTCTAGCATTTCGGCCTCAGTCGCCTCCGGCCTGCCATACATGATATTTTCACGGACGGACCTGTGCAGCAAACTACTGTCTTGCTGCACCATTCCAATATGCCCACGCAAACTGGCCTGCGTCACGTTGGCAATATCCTGACCATCAATCAAAATCTGCCCTGCTTCCGCATCATAAAACCGCAACATCAGCTTGACCAAAGTCGATTTCCCGGCACCCGAGCGACCAACCAACCCAACCTTTTCCCCCGGCGCGATGATAAGCGAAATATCCCGCAACCCGCCACGACCACGACCATAATGATGGCTTAGCCCCACCAACTCGATCTGTCCCTTATCCAGCATCAAGACCCCTGCGTCGGGTTTATCTATCAACCCAATCGGTTGCGCGATAGTTTCCATCCCTTCAGCCACAACGCCCAGCGCCTGCACCAAACTGGTCGTCGCCCACATGATCCAATAGGTCATATTGTTCAATCGCAGCACTAGGGCCGTCGTAGCCGCAACCACACCCACGCTCGCCTGCCCGTGGTACCACAGCCACAAAACATAGCCCGTGACCGCCACAATCAGCCCACCATTCAAAATGGTCAGTGCCACATCCATCACGGTGATCACGCGCATTTCATGGGAAAAAGTACGGCGCGCTTCTTCGATCGCCTCTTTGGCATAGGCCAATTCACCATCATGATGCGTGAACATTTTTACCGAATGGATGTTGGTATAAGCATCCACCACCCGCCCGGTCACCCAAGAACGCGCATCCGAACTGGCCTTTGCCGCGGGCCCCGCACGCTGCAATGTCCAGCGCACTAAAAACAAATAAAACACAAACCAAACCAGCAGCGGGATAATCAAGCGCGGATCAGCATCGGCCAGCAAGAACCCCGCACCAATGAACATCACAGAGGAAAACGCAACAGCATCAAAGGTTTGAAACACCGCATCCCCTGCGGCAGGCGGCGTCTGCATAACCCGATTGGCAATGCGCCCGGCAAAATCAGATTCGAACCACCCAACCGGTTGCCCCAACACGTGTCGATGCGCCCGCCAACGGATCAGCGTTCCGAAATTGGGCAAAATAGCATTGTGCAACAGCGCCGTATTCAGCCCTGCAAACACGGGCCGAACCAACAAAATCGCGAGCCCAACGCCAACAATTTCGACCCCACGTTCAGCCCAAACCTGCACCGGACCATCGGCGGCCAAATAGTCAACCATTCGCCCAACATACCAAATCAGCACAAGGTCAATTGACGCCATGATCGTCGACAAAACCGCCGTTATCGCAAAAACAGTGTGAAACGGACGAATATACTCACGCAGAAACGGCCACAGCCTGCGAGGGGGCGTGTCAGACTGCGGATAGGGGGCATAAGGGTCAATCAGCCCTTCAAAATACCGAAACACGCCAGAACACCTTATATAGGAATGTGGCTTTGATATAGCTGCCTGCGCCCAAAAGGGAAACACTCAGCCCAGCAGCGCTTCTTTCGTCAAGGTGAATCCCGAATCGATCCAGGACTGTTCCAAACTGCGCAATTGGTCGCCGAGCGCCTTGCCTTGATATTCCGCAATCAAATCTACGGCGGCAACCGGGAAGACCGAAGCTGCCCCTTTATCGACATCCGCTTTCCAATTCTTTGGGGGCTCTGCCTCAAATATCGCCGCGCGGCACAAGATTACCGCTTCGGCAGCCTCCACCCCGTGACGATAGCCAAGCTCTTGTGGCGACCTTGTGCTACCCAGCTCGTCACGGATCATGGACACTTGCGCCATCTCCGCCCGCGACAGTCTCAATGTGTCAACAGCGCCGCCAAGTACAGCCAAGCGTACAATCCAAGACTGTGCGCCAAAATGAACCAGAATTGGCAACGCTTTGGCATCGGCACCAGGCAATGCGGCCGCCAAAACACCTGACTGCGCCATCGTGGCGATCGCAAGCGATGGGTCGGGCGCAGAAAGTAATTTGCGCAACTCTGCGCCCACCCGTTCGCGCGAAAGCGTCTCTATTTTTGCAGAGTGTGCAGCACAGGCCGCCAATCCTATCGCATCCACACCATGCGCTGGATCGCCGTACCATGCGAAAAACCGAAAGAATCGCAAGATGCGCAAATAGTCCTCGGTGATCCGCGCGTCAGCATCCCCCACAAACCGAACCCGCCGCGCCAAAAGGTCGGGCAAGCCACCCAATGGATCAACCACCTCGCCATTTGGGCGCGCATAAAGTGCGTTCATGGTGAAATCGCGGCGCTCCGCATCTTCGATAACAGATGTCGAAAATCGCACGATGGCGTGGCGACCGTTCGTTTCCACATCTTGGCGAAAGGTCGTCACCTCATGTACAGCACCTTGCGCAATTACCGTGACAGTTCCATGGTCAATCCCAGTTGGGACCACCTTGAAATCAGCGCTTTCCGCTATTTCACTCACTGTTTGGGGCGTTGCATCGGTCGCGATATCAATGTCGTTCACAGGCGCGCCAATCAGCGCGTTACGCACGCAACCCCCGACAAGCAGCGCTTGAAACCCGCCCTGCTCCAACGCACGGCACAAGGCCTGAGTGCCGACATGATGCAACCAGTCGCCCTCAATCCTCATCACAACATCCTTTCGGCAAGCCCGCGCAAAATACGCGCCGTCGCGCCCCAAATATAGTAGGGACCGTAGGGCACTGTGTAGAAATGACGCAACTCACCCCGCCACAACCGTGCCTCCACCCTAAAATTGGCAATGTTTGTGACGTATTGAAGCGGAACCGAAAACACTTCGTCCACCTCACCAACCTCAGCCACTGGGTCAAATGCCGCTGTAATCTGTGCCAATATCGGTACGACTGTAAACCCCGTGACGGTTTCATGGCTTGGCAGCGCCCCAATCACTTGAACCAAAGCCGGCGGCAGCCCGACCTCCTCCTGCGCTTCCCTCAAGGCAGCGGCAGCGGGGCTTGCATCAGAAACCTCGACCTTACCGCCCGGAAACGCAATCTGGCCGGGATGATGTTTTAGGTGCGAGGACCGCTTGGTCAACAAAACGCGCGGGCCATCGCCTAGATCTTGCACCGCAACCAAAACGGCTGCGGCGCGCAAAATTCGCCCCTCTGGCAAAACAAAGCCGGGGTTCAGGTCAAAATCCGATGATGTGCCGGTATCGCGCGCGATTGCTCGGCGCAAGACATCAGGCGTCATTGGCCCCCACCCCAAGCGTTTTCGGGTCCAGCACATAATGCGCCCCGCAGAACTGACAATCCGCTGTCAAAACGCCCTCATCGGTTGTCATTTCGGCGATATCCTCCACCCCATAGATCGACAAGGATTGGCGAACCCGCTCTTCGGAACAGGTGCAACCAAAGCGGATAGGCTGGGGATCAAACACCCGCGGCTGTTCTTCGTGGAATAGTCTGATCAGAAGGTCTGTCGGTGCAACCTCTGGGCCCAACAACTCCTCATCCTCAACCGTATCCAGCAAAAGATTGGCACGATTCCAGTTTTCACCCTCGTCACCATCGAGCAAATCCTGATCCGCCAGCAAGCCGCCATCGCCTGATCCACCCTCACCTTGAACAGATGGTGACGCTTTGGGCATCATTTGCAGCATCACGCCTCCAGCCCTCCACATCGCCGACTCGCCCGGCAAAGTGATTTTACTAAAGCTGAGTTGAAAGCGGGTCGGCAACTGTTCAGATTGCGCAAAATAGGTCTCGGCACAGTCGGAAAGAGAGCTTCCCGCAATCGGCGTGATACCTTGATAAGGCACCATGCCTTCGCCTTGATCGATCAAAATCGCAAAAAAACCTTTACCAATCAGGCCAAAAGGGGCGGCGTCGCCCAAATCCGCTTCACGATCATACCCGGCATAGGCTCTCACGCGCGCGGGTTCGCCGTCCTCGGTCGGACCATAATAGTCTGTCGCGATCATGGTCACAGGGCCATCGCCGCGAATTTGCAGCGACAGCTTCCAGCGCAGCTTGATCGTTTGTCCGATCAAAGCTGTCAAAAGCGTGGCTTCAGCAACCAAAGCCTCTACCTGTGGAGGATATTCATGTTGCTTCAACACAGACTCCAACGCAACATCCAGCCGCGCCACGCGGCCGCGAACGTCAGAGTTATCAAGTTGAAACGGGAGGACGGTGTCGTCCCAAGCGATTTTTGTTCCGATGGTCATGGGGGTTCCCTTGGCAAGCCAGCCTTGGCATACCGTGAACATATAGGGACAGCAACCAAAGGACCAAGGGCTTATCCATGATCAAACGTTACGGTGATGTACCAAAACCCGGCCAAACTTACACCAGACGCCCCGGCGTCTATGCGATTTTGCTGCGCGGCATGGAAATTTTGGTCACGCATCAGGCCGAACCTGAATCTGAAATTCAACTGCCGGGTGGCGGCATCGATGCTGGCGAAAACCCAATTGCCGCCCTTCACCGCGAGGTGTTTGAGGAAACCGGCTGGCATATGGCGCTTCAATTTCGATTCGGCACCTTTCGCCGTTATACTTTCATGCCGGAATACAACCTTTGGGCCGAAAAACTCTGCACGATCTATGTGGCCCGCCCCACAATACAGATTTCTGCACCGCCCGAACCGGGCCATACACCGCTTTGGCTTCCCCTCGCATCTGCCGCGACAGCTCTGGGCAACCCCGGCGACCGTGCAATGATGAAAAGTTTTGCCAGATTAATGCGCTAGCTCCCTATTGTTTCATCAAAAACAAGGCACCCGACACATCATCGGGGAAGTCCTCTCCCCCAAAATGCGTGGCAAGATCCCAAATTAGCGCCTCAAGCAATTCTGGATTTGCCATTTCCTGATTCGCTTGCAGAATCTGGGTCAACCCTTCCTCCCCCAACTCCTCGCCCTGGGGTGAAGGGCATTCCGTCACCCCATCTGACACAAGGAACAACCGGTCACCGGGTTTTAATCGAACATCTACGCGTTCATAAGTTGCTTCAGGAATTAGGCCAATCGGCATACCGCCCCCCCCAATATACGCTACCACCCCAGTTTTGCGGATAACTGCCGGGTGCGGATGCCCCGCTTGCACAAGCGCAACCAGACCAGTGACCAAATTGATATCGGCATAGGCGAGGGTGAAATACTGCTCAACTTGAATATCTTCAAACATCATCCGGTTCAGCCGTGCTGCGACCTCCTCAGGTGGATGGGCGTCCTGCTCTCCCAACGGACCGACCGTCAGCGCCACATTCTGATCCGGCGACGAGCCCGACAACAACCCCGATAAACGCGCAGTCATCATAGCCGACGCCACGCCATGTCCGGACACATCAACCGAATAGACACCGATTCTGTCCGCATTAATCTCAAAAAACCCAACCAGATCGCCGCCAACATGCCCAGATGGCCGCAACAGGGCCGAAACCTCACCCCTCCCAAAATCGCGAAACCGCTCACGCACCAAGGTTTGCTGCAGCTTGCGCGCCTCAATCAAATCACGATCCAGCGAATCATAAACCTTCTGCAATTCATCCAGCGTTGACAGGACCAACCTGTTCTTTGCCATCAGTTCGGATTGCATCCCCAAAATCCGCTCACCCGCCCGCAGTCTGGCCCGCAGCTCAGCCGAATTCACAGGCTTGGCGAGAAAATCATCGGCCCCACAATCCAGTCCATCCGCAATCTCACCCTTCTCGGACTTTGACGTGAGCAATATAAAGTACCCATAGCCTTCCCTAGGTAAGCTCTTGAAAGAACGACAAAATTCTAACCCGTCCATTTCAGGCATCATCCAGTCGCTGAGCACAAAATCGAAAGCCGTTTCGCTGCACCGCGCCAAGGCGGTCACACCGGAATCCGCCTCCGTCACTTGGTAACCACCGCGCGCAAGCGCAAGCGACAAAATTCGTCGCTGCGCCCGGCTGTCATCAACCACTAAAACATGCCGCCCCATCGCCATGGCATGGGCTGATTCGTCCTCCTCTGGCTTTAAGATCCCGGCAGTCACCAATTTCCCTTTCCTCAACCTTTCCCTAGATGCATCCAAAATCTTAAGGCGCAATGAAGCCTAAAATTTTCCCTATGCGATAATTCCAAAATTACAGATTGTTAAACATACCGCCGCACACTCCTTCATGTGGGGTGTGAAATCTAATCCGTTTGGGGGTTACAATGATTGACTGGGGTCGTGTGCGCGAGCTTCGCGATGAAATTGGCATGGAAGATTTTGCCGAAGTTATTCAGCTTTTTTTAGAGGAGACTGATGAGGTTACGGAAAAGATTACGGCTGGCTTGTCAGATCAAGCAATCGAATCTGCACTTCATTTTCTAAAAGGAAGCACTTTGAACCTTGGGTTCAAAGATCTGGCTGCCTTGTGCCAAACCGGCGAAAAAGCAGCCGCAAATGGTCAATATGAAACAATAAACCTTGCCAAGGTTGTGACGCTTTACGAAACGTCAAAAGCAGCGTTTCAATCGGGACAAAAAGCTGAAAATGCCGCGTAAGCTTAGATAAGAAAGTCTGCCAACGCTTCATCCGCAGTAATATCGCGAAAGCTAAAGCCTGCGTTGTCCAAAGTGCTAAACAATTTACGAAAATTATCGGCTTCTTTTGTTTCAATACCAATCAAGACAGACCCAAAGTTCCGTGCTGATTTCTTCAAATATTCAAACCGCGCGATGTCATCATCGGGCCCAAGCATCATCAAAAACTCGCGCAGCGCACCGGGGCGCTGCGGCATACGCAAAATGAAGTATTTTTTTAGTCCAGCATAGCGTTGCGCCCGTTCTTTAACCTCTGGCAGGCGCTCAAAATCAAAATTCCCGCCCGAGGTAACGCAAACCACGGTCTTTCCGCGAATCTGCTCTGCCAACTCTGGCAAAACATCCACCGACAGCGCGCCTGCAGGTTCCAGCACGATGCCCTCGACATTCAGCATTTCAAGCATCGTTACGCAAATCCGATCCTCGGGCGCAAGCAGCACATCGACAGGATTAACCCATTTCAACATTTCAAACGTGCAAGCCCCCAAACGAGCAACCGCCGCACCATCGACAAAAGAGTTCACTTTGGAAATCGTCACAGGCCCGCCATTCGCCAAGGCCGCAGTCAAACTGGCACCGCCCAAGGGTTCGACAAATCGAAATTGTGTTTCAGGCGCCGTTTGGCGCAAAAACCCGGTAACGCCTGACGCAAGACCACCGCCACCGACGGGAAGTACGACAATATCAGGCGCGCGTCCCAACTGCTCAACCATCTCAACCGCGACACTGGCCTGCCCTTCGATGACATCGGGATCATCAAACGGCGACAGAAAATATGCGCTGTTGTCCATGCAGTACTTTTGTGCTGCACTCAGCGTTTGGTCGAAATAGTCGCCAGTCAAAACAATTTCGATGTTATCAGCGCCAAAAATGCAGGTTTTATCAATTTTCTGCTGCGGCGTCGTCACCGGCATAAAAATGGTTCCATGCACGCCAAAATGCCTGCACGCGTAAGCCACGCCCTGCGCGTGATTGCCGGCACTTGCGCAAACAAACTGCTTTTGCTGTGAGTTCAGCTTGCGCACCTTGCGCATCGCATTCACCGCGCCACGAATTTTATAGGACCGCACAGGTGCCAAATCTTCGCGTTTAAGCCAAATTTCTGCTTCATAACGTGCTGACAAATGGTCATTTCGCTGCAACGGCGTCGGATCAAACAGATCGCGCAAGGCAACGGCGGCAAGGCTGGCAGAGGCGGCAAAATCATTCATACCGCCGATTAGACCTAAGCTGCGCGTAATGACAAGCCTATGTGCAACAGGATTTGTTTGTACCATATGGCAGCAAGCTTGCCCTTGAAGGCATTTGCCATTAATTGCAGGCAAATCGTGAAGGAGAAGCACATGTCTGCAGCCCCAAAGTTTACCCCGAAAAAAGTCGTTCTCGCCTATTCCGGCGGTCTTGATACCTCGATCATCCTGAAGTGGTTGCAAACCGAGTATGGCTGTGAGGTTGTGACCTTTACCGCCGATCTAGGCCAAGGCGAAGAACTGGAACCAGCGCGCCAAAAGGCCGTGTTGCTTGGGATCAAACCTGAGAATATCCACATCGAAGACGTCCGCGAAGAGTTTGTACGTGATTTCGTGTTCCCGATGTTTCGCGCGAATGCTCTGTATGAAGGGCTTTATTTGCTCGGCACCTCAATTGCACGCCCATTGATCTCCAAGCGATTGGTTGAGTTGGCGCATGAACACGGGGCCGATGCTGTAGCCCATGGGGCGACGGGTAAGGGCAATGATCAGGTGCGGTTTGAGCTTTCCGCCTATGCTTTGGATCCTTCAATCAAAGTGATTGCGCCGTGGCGGGAGTGGGACTTGACGAGCCGGACCAAGCTGCTGGAATTTGCCGAAACCAACCAGATCCCGATTGCCAAAGATAAACGCGGCGAGGCGCCGTTTTCGGTGGATGCGAATCTGTTGCACACCTCATCCGAGGGCAAGGCTTTGGAGAACCCGGCCGAGCAGGCGCCGGAATATGTGTATCAGCGGACCGTTTCGCCAGAGGAAGCCCCTAATACGCCCGAGTATATTGAAGTGACGTTTGAGAAGGGTGATGCGGTTGCAATCAATGGTGTGGCGATGTCGCCGGCCACAATCTTGACCAAGCTGAATGATTTGGGCGGGGCGCATGGGATCGGGCGGTTGGATTTCGTAGAGAACCGCTTTATCGGGATGAAGTCGCGCGGGATTTATGAAACCCCCGGCGGGACCGTGTTGCTGGAAGCCCATCGCGGGATCGAGCAAATCACACTGGATTCGGGTTCGGGCCACCTGAAAGACAGCATCATGCCCCGCTATGCCGAGTTGATTTATAACGGGTTCTGGTTCAGCCCAGAGCGGGAAATGTTGCAGGCTTTGATTGACAAGAGCCAGGAAAACGTGACCGGGACTGTGCGGCTGAAGCTGTATAAAGGCGTCGCGAGCGTGGTGGGTCGTTGGTCTGATTATAGCCTGTATTCTGAGGCTCATGTGACCTTTGAAGACGATGCCGGGGCCTATGATCAGAAAGACGCGGCTGGGTTTATTCGCCTGAATGCCTTGCGTTTGAAATTGATCGCGACCCGGAATGCCCGCGTTAAGGGCTAAATGACCGCGCGCGGACAAAATAGGAAGCCTTTGTAATCCTTAGGCTTTCCGATTTTTGTTTACCAAATCTTAATGCGTACAAGAGCGCGGGCATTGATAACAATGCCCGCGCTTTTTTATTGCCTGGACTGGCTTATTCGACGGTGATCACGGTCATCACAAGCTTGCCGTCAATCTTGATCGGGCCATCTTCTTTTGCACCCAGAGTGTATTCGAAATTACCAACGATATTGCCACCGTCTTCGCCGTGGACCATCAACATCAGCATATCACCCGATGCGACAGGTTCGGTCAGGATCGCGGCGACGTCCATCGTTTCACCCTCACGGATTGGGGCGTAGCCAACCACGGGGCCGGGCTTCATTTCGGCGTTGGTGCGGTGCACGACCAGCCAGCCATTTTGCGCAGCAGTGATCTTTTCAGCCGAAACGATGCCGTTTGATACGTTTTGATTGGCGGCCATAACGCCTTGGGTCATATCGCCTGCGGCAAACGCAGTGCCGGTGGACAAAAGAATGGCGGCAAGGGATGTAAAGAGTTTCATAGGAGCTTTCCTTTGATGTTTGCGAGTATCACAAGGGCAGCTACGAAAAGGGTGCAGAAAAAGTTTCAGAAATGCCAAAAAAATTGTTCTGATAAAATGCCCCGTTAGGGCGCGGGTAATTTGAATGCTTTGATCGCATCATAAAGCGGCAGCGCCACCGCCAGAAGGTCAGCGTATTCGGCAGGAAGAGTTGGTACTGGGCCTTCAGCCTCTTCAAACCCTGTCGAGCGGTGGACGGCGCCGTACCAATGGCTGGCCCAGATACCATCATCTGCATGGCCGCCTGCGGGCCAGTTAAGCATTTTATCAGTATAAGGAATGCCCAAGGCGGCGCAAAGCTTGGTGAGCATCGCAGCGGGGTTGGCGCGGATATCATAACTGTCGATGACAATCGGGGCGTGGCCGAGACGCTTGGATTCGCGTTCAAACAAGGCGGCTTGCTGGGGAAAGCCGATGTCGGTGAGGGTTGGGCCTTCGCGTTTGCGCGCATAAGAGGCGATGACGCGTGCGGGGTGGCGGATGAGAAAGACGTTTTCGCAATGCGCCATCCAAGCCAAATCCATGCCGGGGAGCATGTGATGCGTCATGTGTTTTTGGTAAAAAATCGGGCTTTGAGCTGGGTTCGGGCCTATAAGCTGTTTAGCGACCTGAGCGGGATCGGTCGGTTGGCTGGCGAGGATTTCGGCATTCATCGGGTGGGTTATGCCGGCCTGTGCGAGGTAGGCGGCATAAAAGGGTTCATCCACCACCGCACAATCGCCCCGCGCAGCGAAGCTGTACATCAGCGCCGTCGAGAGATTGCGCGGGCCGGACCACATGGCGATTTTCAATTTTAGCACTCCGCTTGTTGGTCGGGCAGAGCGGGGGTTTCACACCCCCGCCGTCACAATGAAGTCATTGTGACTTCCCCCGTGGGATATTTTTGAACAGAAAAATTAAGTCGCAGGTTTAGGCACCTACAAGGGTTTTGTAGAGGGTACGCAAGCGTTGGGTCACAGGGCCCATTTCGCCGGTGCCGATTTGGCGGCCGTCAATTTGGCTGACCGGCGTTTGGGCACCGAAGGTGCCAGTGAGGAAAGCCTCATCCGCCGAGTAGGTATCAACCAGTGAAAAGTTGCGTTCAAAAACCGGGATGTCGTTAGCGCGGCAGAGGTCGATAACTTTTTGGCGGGTGATGCCGTTCATGCAATAGTCGCCCGTGCTGGTCCAGACTGCGCCCTTTTTGACGATGAAGAAGTTGCAAGCGTTCGTGGTGTTCACAAAGCCATGGAGATCTAACATCAGTGCCTCATCCGCACCGGCTTTTTCGGCGGCGATGCAGGCGAGAATGCAGTTGAGTTTGGAATGCGAGTTCAGCTTGGGGTCTTGGGTCATTGGCAAGCCGCGCAGGTGGGGGACCGTGGCAAGACGGATCGGGCGCGGGATTTTGGGACGCGAATGTTCCATGATGATAGTGATGGTTGGCCCTTGGCGCGACAGGCTGGGGTGCTGAAAGGGCCGGGTTTTGACGCCGCGCGTGACCATCAGTCGGGCATGGGCATCGGTGGTCATTTTGTTGGCGGCTTGGGTATCGGTGAGGGCGGTCATGAGTTCGGCACGGGTTATGCGCATATCAAGGTCGATGGCTTTTGTAGCCTCAAACAGCCGATCGAGATGTTCATCCGCGAAGGACCACGTGCCGTTGTAAAGGCGCAAACCTTCCCAAACGCCATCGCCGAGCATGAAACCGGAGTCGTAAACGGAGACAAGGGCCTGCGCCTTTGGCAGGAGTTTGCCGTTGAGCCAGATGAGGATGGCCTCATTGCGCGCGTCTTCCTCGGCTGCGTGGGTGGTGATGTGATCGGTCATATGGCCCCCTGTTTTGGCGCGAGGTTAGGGGGATCACCTTGCCGTGACAACGGGATTGTTGAGTTGCCTTAAGGGCGGGGTGCGGGGCAATCATGGAGAAAATGGAGGATTGGTTGTGATGAAATGGATTTTGGTGGCGCTGGTTTTGGCGGCAGGCGGAGCGCAGGCGGCGACAGAGAAGGCGATTGTGGCCGGTGGGTGTTTTTGGTGCGTGGAGGCGGATTTTGAATCTGTGCCGGGGGTGAAATCGGTTGTGTCAGGCTATACTGGCGGGACGACCGCGAACCCGAGCTATAAGAAGGTGGGCGCAGGTGGGACCGGGCATTTCGAGGCGGTGGAGATTGCGTTTGACCCAGCTAAGGTGAGCTATGCCAAGATTATCGAATTGTTTTTCCGGTCGGTGGATCCGACGGATGCGGGGGGGCAGTTTTGTGACCGGGGGGATAGTTATCGGACCGCTGTGTTTCCGCTGAATGCGGAGCAAGCGGCGGTGGCAGAGGCGGAGAAGGCGCGAGCGGCTGCGGAATTGCGGCACAAGATTGTGACGCCAGTGATTGCGGCGGGGCGATTTTATAAGGCCGAAGCATATCATCAGGATTACTACAAGGGCAGCAATATCGTGATTACCCGGCGCGGGCCGAAGTCGCAGTCAGAGGCGTATAAGTTTTACCGCAAGGCCTGTGGGCGGGATGAGCGGGTGAAGCAGCTTTGGGGCAAGGCCGCGGCCTTTGCGCATTAAGGAGCAGTTTCGAGGAAGGCATCAACTTCGGCGGCATTTGGCATGGCACTGGCGGCACCGTGGCGGGTGACCTGAAGAGCAGCGGCGGCGGCGGCGCGTTTTAGAGCCTGTTCGGGGGGGAGGTCTGAATCGAGAGCGGCGGCGATGGTGCCTGCAAAGCAATCGCCGGCACCCGTGGTATCAACGGGTGTGACGGGGAAGGACGGGAGGGTGAGCATGGTTTTTCCGGGGCTGTGCCATTCTGCGCTATCGCTGCCTTTGGTGATGATAACGTCGCAAGTTGGGAGGGCGCCGAGGGCTGCGACCATCTCGGCTGCTTCGCCCTCGTTCATCATGAGGAGGGTGGCGAAGGGGATTGCGTCTTGGAGCGGGGCCAGTTCGAACGGCGCGGGGGTGTAAATGACACGTAGGCCCATATCGGCGGCCAAGCGGACCGCGGCGGATTGAGCAGAGGTTTCGTTTTGGACCAGAAGGATGTCGCCGGGGCGGGCCGAGGCGAGGGCGCGGGTGACATGGGCGTCTGAGATTTGGCGGTTGGCGCCCGGGAAAAGAGTGATGGTGTTTTCGGCCGAGGGATCGACCTGAATGATCGCATGGCCGGTGGGGGTGTTGATTTGGGCGATGTTGGTGACATCGACGCCGTAGCTGCGCAATTCCTCTAGTGCCCAAGCTGCATCTCGGCCGATTGCGCCGATGTGAAACACCTTGGCCCCAGCTTTGGCTGCGGCGACCGATTGATTGGCGCCTTTGCCGCCCAGACCCTTGGAATAGTCGGAGGCTGCAAGGGTTTCGCCGGGTTTGCCAAGGTGCGGTACGCGGTAAACATGGTCAATATTGATGGAGCCAAGGGTGTATATCGCCATATTAGTGCCCTTTCTAAGTAGCGTGGGGCAGGACCGGGGCGCTGCCCCGGACCCCAGGATATTTTAGAACAGAAAAAGTCGGACGCTTTACTTTTTCTGTGCTGCTTAGCCAACTTTGCAGGCGGCCAAGACGGCCATGTTCAAGATATCATTCACCGTAGAAGCGGTGCTGCAAATCTGAACCGGGCGTTTTAGGCCTGTGAGGATTGGGCCGATGACGGTGGCGCCGGCCATTTCTTGCATCAGCTTGACCGAGATTGACGCTGAGTGACGGGCGGGTACAACGAGGATGTTGGCGGGGCCGGTCAAGCGACTGAAAGGGTAATGCGCGGCAGCCTCGGGGTTGAGGGCAACATCGACGGTCATTTCGCCCTCATATTCAAAATCAACGCCGCGCCGGTCCAGAACTTTGGGTGCGAGGTGCATTTTGGTAGCGCGTTCCGACACCGGATAGCCGAAGGTCGAGAAGGACACGAAGGCCACGCGCGGTTCCAGCCCAAGATTGCGGGCGACGCCGGCAGCTTTGGTCGCGATGGTGGCCAAATCTTCAGGCTCGGGCCATTCATGGACCAGCGTATCGGCGATCAGCACGATTTTGCCTTTGTGCAGCAAGGCTGTGACGCCTACAGCACCATCGGTCGCCTTAGCGTCAAACACGTGGTTAATCAGCGACAAAACATGCGCCGATTTGCGTGTGGCGCCAGTGACAAGCCCGTCGCCATGACCATGCGCCAGCATCAAAGACGCAAACACATGACGGTCGCGCGCGGCGAGGCGGTGAATATCGGTGCGATCGTGGCCGTTGCGTTGCAGGCGGTTATACAGAAACTCGCGGTAGGTTTCCAAATGCCGGGTGTTGGCGGCGTTCACGATTTCTAGCTCGCGCACCGCCTCACCCAGACCTGCAGTTTCCAGCTTTTCGCGCACATCCGTCTCACGGCCCACAACGATGGCCTTGCCGAGGCCCGCGCGTTGATAGGCAACGGCGGCGCGCAGGACGCGGGGATCATCGCCTTCGGCAAAGATCATTCGGGCCTGGGCCTGACGGGCGCGGGCATGAATGCCTTGCAAAATCGAAGCGGTCGGATCCATCCGCGATTTGAGCGTCAACTCGTAAGCGTGCAGATCAACAATCGGGCGGCGCGCCACGCCCGTATCCATGCCCGCCTTGGCCACGGCAGGCGGGATCACATAAATCAGACGCGGGTCAAACGGCGTGGGGATGATGTAATCGCGGCCGAAGCTGAGTTTGCGACCGTAGGCCATTGCCACCTCGTCCGGCACATCCTCACGCGCGAGGGCGGCGAGGGCCTTGGCGCAGGCGATTTTCATCTCATCATTGATGGCGCGGGCGTGGATATCCAGCGCGCCACGAAACAGGTAAGGGAAGCCGAGGACGTTGTTGACCTGATTGGGATAATCCGAGCGGCCCGTGGCGACGATTGCATCGGGGCGAACGGCGTGCGCCTCTTCTGGTGTAATTTCGGGATCGGGGTTGGCCATGGCGAAAATAACCGGGTTTTCCGCCATGCTAGACACCATTTCCGGTGTAACAGCCCCTTTGGCAGAGACGCCCAGAAACACGTCAGCGCCGTCCATCGCCTCTTCTAACGTGCGCAGGGACGTGTTGGCAGCATGGGCCGATTTCCACTGGTTCATGCCTTCGGTCCGGCCTTGATAGATGACACCTTTGGTGTCGCACATCAGGCAATTGTCATGTTTTGCGCCCATGGATTTGAGCAGCTCAAGACAGGCGATGCCTGCCGCCCCTGCCCCATTCAGCACGATCCGCACGTCACCGATTTTCTTGCCCGACAGTTCCAGCGCGTTGATCAGCCCCGCCGCACAAATCACGGCGGTGCCGTGCTGATCATCATGGAACACCGGGATATCCATGATTTCCTTGAGCCGCTGCTCAATGATGAAACATTCCGGCGCCTTGATATCCTCTAGATTAATGCCGCCAAAGGTGGGGCCCATCATGGCGACGGCCTTGATAATTTCTTCCGGATCTTCGCAATCCAGCTCAATATCAATGGCGTTCACATCGGCGAAACGCTTGAACAGAACAGCTTTGCCTTCCATCACCGGTTTAGAGGCCAATGCACCAAGATTGCCCATGCCGAGGATCGCGGTTCCGTTTGAAATTACCGCGACCATGTTGCCTTTGACCGTGTAATCATAGGCGGTTTCGGGATTGTCGGCGATGGCCTGAACTGGCACGGCGACGCCCGGCGAATAGGCCAACGAAAGGTCACGCTGCGTGGCCATCGGCGTGGTGGCGACGATTTCATACTTACCGGGCTTGGGTTCCAAGTGGTAGGCAAGCGCCTCTTCGGGGGTTACGCGGGTTTTGGCGGGCATGTGTGTAATATCCTGAATGGTTTAGGCAACATTAAAGGCCTGCGGGCTGTCGCACAACGTTGTTAGCGACAGACAGTCTTGATGCGGCTGGAATTATTCAAGTCGCACCAGCCAGGGATTGGTTTTGGTGAGAACCGCATAACGCTTGGGGAAATCATGGCGCAGGCAGGACAACGCCCATGTGATCACATCTGGCTGATTACATTTCTTGGCGCACCAAACCATGCGCACCAAGGTTTGCCAACGCTCACGGTTGGCTTGATAGGCGAGGTGGAGGCTGAACAACTCGGCACGATATTCCTGGCGGTGTTTGTGGCAATCAGCCTTGGCAAGGCACAGGCCAAGATGGTCGTTGATGAAATGGCTGTGGCGTTCGATTAGTTGCAAAGCGCGGTCAAATTCACGCACGCCAATAAGGCGATGGGCAAGGGTATGAACGCTGTTTGCGGTGGGGAGATCGGGCAATTTGCCCATAATAGAAACGATAAAGCTCATCACCTCGGCCACGCCACCATCTGACAAAGCAACGGGAACAATGCCGTCAAGATCAAAGGATGGATTGGTGAGGGGATCCGGCTTGTTGAAATCGGCAAAGAAGTTGATGTAGCGGCAACCAGCGGCATGGGCGATGCTGGAGAAGTCACCCCAGCGAAACATGGCGGTTTGCAGGGTGCCAAGCTCAACGATATACGCCTCAGGGTTGGCGAACAGCATATTAGTAAAGCCGGCGCCGTGGTAGGACACCATCATTTCGGCATTCGCCATAATCGCGATTTGCTCAAGCGGGGTCAGGCTTTCGAACACCACATAGTCAAAACCGAAAAGCTGGAGCATTTCATAGAGTTTTTCGGTGCCGATCATTTCGCGCTTGCGGCTTTTGCGGTCATCACGACCGACGAAAAAGCGTTTGGGTAAGTAACTGAAATCCTTGCCTTCTATCATCTGAAGCGCGCGTTTGCGTAAGGCGGTCAGGCCAGAGTGAAAACTGTTCATCGCCAAGATTGCTTGCGAGCCATGATAGCCATCATGGCCACGAAACATCGCATCAGACGGAGCGAATTGGTTGACCGAGCCTACGACCTCGGGCGGGAATTGGTAGTAGGCACAAAAGAAATCAAAGGCTGTGATCACATAATCATAGTCTTTGGGAGAGCGCTCCAGAAAAATACGGCCTGCGAGTTCGGGGAACATGGCTGTGACGAAATCCATGACGAAAGGGCGGGTTTTGTCGGGCGAGTTGGGAAAGTGGAAATAGACATCGCCCTGAAACCCTGCCTCCACCAGAATGGCGAGTTGCGAGAGAGATTCGGTGATGAAATGATAGTAGTTGAAGGTATTGCGGCATTCTATCGCGATGGCGAGGTTTGAGGGGGGCGCGCCTTGCCAAAGGGGAATGCTTTTATTTACATTTTGGCTCTGACATTGCTGAAAGTAGTTTACTAACTGATCTTCGGGGTCAAAATCATCCTCTTCATTTTCCCAGCAGTAGCGGTTTAAAAGGCGGATGCCAGCGGCACCACTGAGCAGGCACTTGCCCTTGGTGAGCGAGAAGGATTTGCGGAACGAGGCTTTTTCCAGCAAAACCGGAACTGTGTTGAATTCGATCGCTTTGGTGAAGGCTTTGTGGCGGTCGACGACGTTGAGATAGGACTCGATCTTGTGGTTCATTTCAGGGTAGGCGCTGACAGCGAAGCCCTGGATCAAAGCTGGCTCCACCGGGCGCCAAATAAATTCAGCCGGACGCAGCAATGACAGGCCGCCATCAATGGCAGGGTTCAGGAACACATCCTGTGGCGGTTGATGGAAGCTGATCTGATTGCGCATGGTTCTTTGAATTTTGACGACAGAACTACCTAACCTCAAGATGTATAATTTTGCTGGTAAGCGTCTACCTGATTTAGCAAGTCGTACCAAAGCCCCTTCCCCCTTGGGCCATGGTTTTGTAGGGTCGAGGCCAAACTGAGGGGTGGGCCGTGAACACAGAAACCGTCACGCCGATGATGGCGCAATATCTGGAAATTAAGGCCCGGCACCGGGACGCGCTGCTGTTTTACCGGATGGGCGATTTCTATGAGATGTTTTTTGACGATGCGGTAAATGCGGCGGCAGCGCTGGACATCGCACTGACCAAACGCGGCAAACATCTGGGCGAGGATATCGCGATGTGCGGGGTGCCAGTGCATGCCGCCGAAGGGTATTTGCTGACGCTGATCCGCAAAGGGTTTCGGGTAGCAATTGCCGAGCAGATGGAAAACCCTGCCGAGGCAAAAAAGCGTGGAGCAAAGTCGGTTGTTGCGCGGGATGTGGTGCGGCTTGTCACGCCCGGCACATTGACCGAAGACACGCTGCTGGATGCCCGGCGTCACAACTTTTTGGCAGCTTTTAGCGAGGTTAGAGACGTATCTGCGCTGGCATGGTGCGATATTTCAACAGGCGAGTTTCGGGTTATTCCATGCCCCGCCACACGGCTGGGGCCAGAGCTGGCGCGCCTGTCGCCCAAAGAACTACTGGTTGTTGACGGGTTTGATTTGTCGCTGGACGATGGCCCCGCGATCACACCGCTGGCGAAATCGAGCTTTGACAGTGCGGGAGCGGAGCGCAAGCTGTGTGATCTGTTTGGCGTGGCATCGCTGGACGCGTTTGGGCAGTTTGACCGCGCGCAAGTATCGGCGATGGGCGCGTTGGTTGACTATCTGGACCTGACGCAGCGGGGAAATTTGCCTTTGTTGCGGCCACCTGTGCAGGAAGATCCCGGAGGGTTGATGCAAATTGATGCGTCAACGCGGCGGAACCTTGAAATTACAGCGGCACTTTCGGGCGGCAAGGAAGGGTCTTTGCTCGCGGCCATTGACCGGACACTGACGGCGGCAGGTGGGCGGCTGCTGGAGCGGCGACTATCTGCGCCTTCGCGGGATTTGGTGACGATTCAAGAGCGGCTGGATTTGGTACGATTTCTGCAAGAAGAGAGCCGTTTTCGGATTGATCAGCGCGATTTTTTACGGCGCTGCCCGGATACCGATCGCGCCCTGTCACGGCTTGCGCTGGACCGGGGTGGACCGCGTGATTTGACGGCCATTCGGACAGGATTGGAACAGGCAGAGGCCCTTTGCCAAATTATTGGGGGCAAAGGGCCAAGCCTTTTGCAACAGGCTGCACAAGCTCTTACCGGACATGACACTTTGCACGCCCTGCTGGATGCCGCCTTGGTAGCCGAACCACCGCTCTTGGCGCGGGATGGTGGGTTTATTGCACCGGGCTATGACCCAGAGTTGGACGAGGCACGCAAGTTGCGCGATGAAGGCCGGGCGGTGATTGCAGCAATGCAGGCCGACTATGTGACGCAGACCGGAATTAGCAGCCTGAAAATCAAGCACAACAATGTGCTGGGGTATTTTGTAGATGTAACATCGACCCATGCCGAGAAAATGCTGTCCGCGCCGCTGACGGAAACCTTTATCCATCGGCAAACCACGGCGGGACAAGTGCGGTTTACCACTGTGCCGCTGTCAGAAATGGAAACCAAAATCTTGAACGCAGGCAACCTGACGTTGGAGATTGAAAAACGGCACTATGCGAGCCTAAGACAAGCGATTCTGGACCGAGCGGCTGGGCTGTCAGCCACCGCACGCGCGATTGCCGAGATTGATTTGGCGGCGGCTTTTGCTGACTTGGCGGCTGACGAAAGCTGGGCGGAGCCTGTTGTCGACAACAGCCGCGCTTTTAGGATTGAAGGCGGGCGGCACCCTGTGGTGGAGCGGGCGCTGCGCAAACAAGGCGGAGCACAATTTGTCGCCAATGATTGCAATGTATCGGCAGAAGAAACTGCAGCAATTTGGTTGCTGACCGGGCCAAACATGGCGGGTAAGTCGACCTTTTTACGGCAAAACGCGCTAATCGCTTTATTGGCGCAGGCGGGCAGCTTTGTTCCCGCAAAAAGCGCCCATATTGGGCTTGTTAGTCAACTTTTCAGCCGGGTTGGCGCATCGGATGATTTGGCGCGAGGACGGTCCACTTTCATGGTTGAAATGGTTGAGACTGCAGCGATTTTGCATCAGGCGGACGCGCGGGCGTTGGTGATTTTGGATGAGATTGGGCGGGGGACGGCGACCTATGACGGTTTGTCGATTGCCTGGGCCACGCTGGAATATTTGCATGACAAGAACCAGTGCCGGGCGTTGTTTGCCACGCACTACCACGAGATGACATCGCTTGCGGGAAAACTGGCAGGCGTGGAAAACGCCACCGTGACGGTCAAAGAATGGGAAGGCGATGTGATATTCCTGCATGAGGTCCGCAAAGGTGCTGCGGACAGGTCATACGGCGTGCAAGTGGCGCGACTTGCGGGTCTGCCAGAGGTGGTGACGGACCGGGCGAAAGTGGTTTTGGAAGCGCTGGAGGCAGGTGAGCGGGAAGGCGGCGGCAAGCAAAAGGCGCTGATCGACGATTTGCCGCTGTTTCGGATTATGCCGCCTGCTCCGGTGGCTAAACCAGCGAAACCTTCGGGTGTTGAGGATAAATTGCGCGAGGTTATGCCCGACCAATTGACGCCAATGGAAGCGCTGAGCCTGATCTATGAGCTGAAATCACAGTTGAAAGCCTGAGCGCGCGGGGGGGTTTCGCCCCCCCCGCGCAGATACTGATTTTAGCCGGTGGTCGAGGACACGCCAACCTGTGCGGGGCGCAAAAGGCGGTCGTGGAGCAAAAAGCCCTCGGTCATCACCTGAATGATTTGACCCGCTTTGGTGCCGGCAACAGGGGCTTCGAACATCGCCTGATGCATCTGGGGATCAAACTGCTCGCCGATTTCGGGGATAATCGGGGTCATGTTGTGCTTGGTCATAACGCTGAGCAATTCGCGCAGGGTTAGTTCAACGCCTTCAATCAAAGCGGCGGCCTCAGCACGGTGCTGGTCGGTGGCGGCGTCGAGGGCGCGGCGCAGGTTGTCGTAGACGGGGAGCAAATCGCGGGCAAGTTTGGAGCCGCCGTATTGTTCCGCCTCGCGCCGGTCACGTTCACCACGTTTGCGGGCGTTTTCAGCATCAGCGAGAGCGCGCATAAAGCGGTCGCGGAAATCATCACGCTCGGCACGCAAGGCATCGAGTTCGTCCATTGGGGCCGGGCCGCCAAATTCGGACATATCAATGCCACCCTCTGGGGCATCGGCGAGGGTTACTTTGGCGGCATCGTCTTTGGCCATGTCGTCTTTCCTTGTTTTAGTCATCTTGCCTTATCCTCTTGTCCGATCGGAAATCAGCCGACCCACAAGCTGTGCTGTGTAATCAACGATGGGGACGATACGGCCATAATTCAACCGCGTCGGACCAATCACGCCAACGGCGCCGATGATCTTTCGATCAGCGTTCATATAGGGGGAAACGACCAGAGACGAGCCCGAAAGTGAGAACAACTTGTTTTCAGAGCCAATAAAAATACGGACGCCTTCGCCGTCTTCGGTGAGTTCCAGAAATTCGGCAATATCGCGCTTGCGTTCCAGATCATCAAAGAGATGGCGGATTCGGTCGAAGTCGAGGGCTTCGGTGGTGCCGTCGAGGAGGTTGGACCTGCCGCGGACGATCAAACGCTCACTTTGTTCGCCTGCATTTTCCCAGAGAACAAGCCCCGTTTCGACGAGTTGCTGGGCGAGGATGTTAATTTCTTGTCGGCGGGTCTTGATCTCCGCGCTGACGGATTTGCGCAGTTCGGACAGGGTTTTGCCTTCGGCGAGCGCGTTGAGGAAATTTGCAGCCTCGCGCATGGAAGAGGGCGTTTGGCCGGGCGGTGGCGTGAAGACGCGGTTTTCGACATGGCTGTCAGCAAAAACCAGCACGACCAAAGCGCGGTCGGCGCTGAGGCTGACAAACTCGATATGCTTGATCGGGGCTTCGTGTTTTGGCGTGAGAACAAGGCTAGCGCCTTGCGTGATGCCGGAGAGCACAGAACCAACGCGGTCGAGAAGCGTGCCGACACCCGTAGCTGCATCGCGCATGGTGGCGTCTATAAGGCTGCGATCATCAGACCCAACTTCACCGACCTCAAGCACGCCGTCAACGAACAGGCGCAGGCCGACCTGGGTTGGGATGCGGCCCGAGGAGGTGTGCGGGCTGCCCAAAAGACCAAGATGTTCGAGGTCTTGCATGACGTTGCGGACCGTTGCGGGGCTGATCTTTTCGGACAGGGAGCGTGTGAGGGTGCGGGAACCAACAGGTTCACCGGTTGTTAGATAGCCTTCGACAACGCGGCGAAACACTTCGCGAGAGCGTTCGTTAAGTTCGGACATAAGGGCTGCGCGTTTGTTTTGATCAGTCATTCGTCTGGCTCCCAAGGGCCATGCACATTAAAGAGCGCGCAGCCCATTCGTCAATGAGGCTTGCATCCTTATCCACAGGGTGGGTATTTGTGCACAAAATGATATTCAGGAGCTTTCCATGCGGCCATCAGCACGAAATCTAGATCAAATGCGCAATGTGACCATTGAAGCGGGCGTGATGAAGCATGCCGAGGGGTCTTGTTTGATCAAGATGGGTGAGACACATGTATTGTGTTCCGCCTCAATCGAGGACAAAGCACCTTCGTTTTTGAAGAATACCGGCCAAGGTTGGGTCACGGCAGAATACGGGATGCTGCCGCGCGCGACGAACACGCGGAACCGGCGTGAAGCCGCTGCAGGAAAGCAGAGCGGGCGCACGCAGGAAATTCAGCGGCTTATTGGTCGTGCGTTGCGAGCAGGCGTTGATCGCCGCGCGTTGGGTGAACGGCAGATTGTGGTGGATTGTGATGTGTTGCAGGCGGACGGCGGGACGCGCTGTGCATCAATCACCGGAGGTTGGGTGGCACTGCGCTTGGCGGTAAATAAGCTGATTAAGGCGGGATTAGTGACTTCTGATCCAATTGTTGACCATGTGGTCGCGGTGTCTTGCGGGATTTATGCTGGGCAACCCGTTTTGGATTTGGACTATGCAGAAGACTCGAACGCCGGCACCGATGGCAACTTTATTCTGACTGGTGCTGCACGGTTGATTGAGATTCAGATGTCGGCAGAAGGGGCAACCTTTTCCCGCGATGAGATGGGGCAATTGATGGATTTGGCCGATACGGGCTGTGCGCAGTTGGTCAGCGCGCAAAAGGCGGCATTGGCGTAAGATGCGCAAGTTTGGCGAGAACAAACTACTGGTTGCCACGCATAACGCGGGGAAACTGGTGGAGATTGGCGCATTGCTGAAGAGTTTTGGCATTTCTGTGGTCTCGGCGGGTCAATTGGGCCTGCCGGAGCCGGAGGAAACCGAGGATAATTTCATCGGCAATGCGCGGATAAAAGCCCATGCGGGGGCGCAAGCTTCGGGGCTGGTCACATTGGCCGATGATTCCGGAATTTGCGTTGATGGATTGGGCGGCGCGCCGGGTGTCTATACGGCGGATTGGGCTGAAACACCGAATGGTCGCGATTTTGGTATGGCCATGGAACGGACTTGGGCCGCGTTGGAGGATGCTAACGCCCCCTACCCTCGTACTGCGCAGTTTTTTTGTACCTTGGTTATGGCTTGGCCAGATGGACATGATGAGGTGTTTGAGGGCGTAATGCGTGGGTCGGTTGTTTGGCCGATGCGCGGCACCCAAGGCCATGGGTATGATCCGATTTTTCAACCCGATGGATACGACAAGACATTTGCCGAGATCGCACCGGAGCTGAAAAACGATATCAGCCATCGTGCCGATGCTTTTCGCAAGCTTGTTGCTGGTTGTTTCACGTGAAACCATCACCCGCGGTTCAGGATTGGCAGGTTGGCGGATTTGGCCTGTATATCCATTGGCCATTCTGCCAATCAAAATGCCCCTATTGTGACTTCAACAGCCATGTCGCTGCACATATTGACCAATCTCGCTGGCAGACCGCGTTTCTGGCCGAGATTGAAAGGGTAGGCGCTGAAACCCAAGGCAGGGTTTTGAATACTGTTTTTTTTGGCGGTGGCACCCCATCTCTGATGGCACCAGAGCTGGTCGCCGCCATTTTAGGCAAGGTTCGGAACACTTGGACATTTGCAAACGATGTCGAGATTACCATGGAGGCGAACCCAGGGTCTGTAGAGGCAGGGCGGTTTCAAGGGTATAGGGATGCCGGGGTGAATCGGGTTTCCATCGGCGTTCAGGCATTGAATGACGTGGATTTGAAAGCGCTGGGGAGGTTGCACAGTGTCGATGAGGCGAAAGCTGCGATTAAGACCGCGCAGGCCACGTTTGACCGGGTGAGTTTTGATTTGATCTATGCGAGGCAAAAGCAAAGCCTAGAGGCATGGAAAGCCGAACTTTCGGAGGCTTTGGCAATCGCGAGCGGGCATCTTTCATTGTACCAATTGACGATTGAGGAAGGGACGGCGTTTGGCGATCGGTTTAAGCGTGGGTTGTTGAGTGGTCTGCCAAACGAGGACCTTGGTGCCGATATGTATTTGACGACCCAAGCGATGACTGCGGAAGCAGGATATGAATCCTATGAAGTCTCTAACTATGCCAAAAAAGGGCAAGAATCGCAGCATAACTGTATTTACTGGAATGCAGGCGATTATGTCGGGATTGGTCCGGGTGCCCATGGTCGCCTGACGATTGGCAACCAGCGATACGCCACCGAAGCGACAGCGAGCCCTGCCGGATGGTTGGCAGGCGTTGAAGGGGGTTCTGGTGCGGAACAGCGGCAATCGGTGCCCAAGGCCGAGCAGGGAACCGAATACCTGTTGATGGGGTTGCGCCGTGATGTTGGTATTGATTTGGAACGATATTCTCGGCTGTCGGGCCGGAATATCTCGGGGCAGAAGATCCACCATCTGTCAGAAATTGGGATGGTAACCGAATCAGACGGCCGCCTTGCAGCAACGCAGCAAGGGCGGCTTGTTCTGAATGCGGTGATCGAAGGACTGATGGACTAAGAGAAGCCGATCACTCCCGCTCCAACTGTGACAGGGTACGGCACAAGTTGTCCAGATCGTCCAAAGTATTATAACGAATGGTCAAAGTGCCTCGCTCACCGCCCGGCTCATGATTAATGCTGACGGCCATGCGAAGATTCGCGCCAAGATCTGCCTCTAGCGCACGAGTATCGGCATCTTTTTCGGACCGACCGCCATCGCCCTGCCTTTTCGCACGGGCAGGAGTTGTCGAGGTTTCGCGGGCAAGAGCCTCAGTTTCACGGACCGAAAGCCCTTTTTCGATGATTGTGCGGGCAAGTCCTGATGGATCTGTCGTTGTGATAAGCGCGCGCGCATGGCCTGCAGAAAGCTTGCCCTCGCGAATATAGCCTTGCACATCGGATGGTAGGCTGAGCAAACGGAGCAAGTTCGCAATATGGCTACGGCTTTTGGACAAGGCTTCAGCGATCTTTTCCTGAGTATGCCCGAACCGGTCCATAAGCTGGCGGAACCCAGCGGCCTCCTCAATCGCGTTAAGATCTGCGCGCTGAATGTTCTCTATTATGGCGACTTCCAGCACTTCGGTGTCATCAAAATTGCGGATAACGACCGGGAGACGGTGTACCTGCGCAATTTGCGCAGCACGCCAGCGACGCTCACCCGCGACAATTTCATAGGTATCTGTGCCAGAAATGGGGCGGACGATCAAAGGCTGAAGCACGCCTTTAATGCGAATCGAGGCTGCCAAATCCTCAAGCGCCTCTGGGGTGAAATCACGCCGAGGTTGGTTTGGGTTTGGGACCAGTTTTTCAACCGCGATCAAACCATCTTGGCGCCGTTCGGCTTGAGGATTGGAAGACTTATCGGCTGTGACATTGATGTCCGCCATCAATGCCGAAAGCCCGCGCCCCAATCCGCGCCGCTCTGGTTTCTTTTCCATCACTGTGGCCCCTTTTTCACGTTGAGTTTTATACCATAACGCTCTGCGATCTCTAGGGAAAGCTCACGATACGCTTCAGCGCCTTTTGATGCAGAGTCGTAAGAAAGAACCGGCAATGCGTAAGACGGAGCCTCACTGACACGGACATTTCTTGGGATGATCGTTTTAAAAACGAGATCGCCAAGGTTCTCACGCGCATCAGCGGCGACCAGCTGCGACAGGTTGTTGCGTTTGTCATACATGGTGAGCAACACGCCCTCGATCCGCAGGTTATTGTTCGCGGATTGGCGGATTTCGCGGACGGTTAGCATCAACTGAGACAAGCCCTCAAGCGCAAAAAACTCACTCTGAAGAGGAATGAGGACAGAATGGCAGGCGACAAGTGCGTTCACTGTCAGCAAGTTAAGGGATGGCGGACAGTCGATCAGGATAAAGTCGAAACCAAATTCAGCCATCGCTGGCTGGCGAAGCGCGTCATGCAGAAGGAAGCTGCGCTTTTCATTTGCGACCATTTCCATATCCGCCGACGATAGATCCGCGTTCGCGGGGCAGATCGAGACGCGTTCGACCCCTGTGGAGTGAATCACAAGGTCAAGCGGCGCATCTTCAACCATCAAGTCATAGGTTGTTAAGCTTCGGTTGGCCAACTCAACGCCAAAGCCGGTCGAGGCGTTCCCTTGGGGATCCAAATCGACAACAAGCACTTTCGCGCCAAGCTCAGCAAGGCCAGCCGCAAGATTGATAGTGGTCGTCGTTTTTGCGACACCGCCTTTTTGATTCGCCAAAGCAATAATCCGCGGAGCATTTTCAATGGTAGCATTAGGCATTTCGGATTCCGTGAATTTTTAAGATTGCGCCTTTGGGATCGGTCAGGCTTTGGATCGCATCACACTCGAATACAAACTGTTTGCGAGCGTCCGCTATTTCCTTTGCATAAGTTTCACCTTTTGGGAAAAGGCATGTGCCACCGGATACTAAATGATGCTGCGCTGAAATAAGCAGCTTGCTGAGCGGCGCGAGTGCGCGGGCCGAAAGGACATCCGCACCCAAGGGATCAAGCGCTTCGGTACGGCTTGCGAGAACCTCAGCCT
>Ga0075467_10000335_pt1 | contig 36227 bp, 18 predicted proteins | sample DEB08_DNA_9_FD_75067 | JGI IMG/M metagenome (GOLD analysis project Ga0075467, IMG submission 75067) | Aqueous microbial communities from the Delaware River and Bay under freshwater to marine salinity gradient to study organic matter... | ecosystem: Environmental > Aquatic > Marine > Coastal ... | reverse complement strand
TTAACGATTTTTTTGGGTGTCTGATCAGCGGCCAGCAGTAGGTCGGGCCGGACGGGTAGTTACCATTTCCAGGTCCAGCCCAGTTGCACTTTGCCGAGGACATTGTTTTCGGGGAGGTCATCGAGGCGCAGGTAGCGCAGGGAAATTTGCCCGGCAGCAGAACAGTCGACGCCCAGACCCACCAAAAACGAAGTGGCACTGGACAACGTAATGGACTGCAGGCCATCGGATGCGGGTTGGGCAAACCAGGGGCTGCGTTGCGGGCGACAGGCGTTGACCCCCAGGAATGCGCCGGCTTCGAGGGTCCACCTTCCGAGGTGATAGCCAGTTACCAGCGGGACGCCCACCCGGTATTGTTTTTCGATGGCGGGTGTGCCGGCGCTTATGAGCGCCGTAGCGCGGTCGTACAACAAACCTGCGCTGATGAAGCTGTTGCCTTTTGCCGGAGCACGCGATTGCGGTGGAGGGTTTTGATCAGCATATTGCCATCGGTGCAGTTGAGCGAGCGGGATGCCAACTGTACGCCCATCTGCTGAGCTACCGCGGGGACAGCGCACCAGCGCAGACAATAAGAGGACTGAACAAATTTTACCAATGGTCCGCATACTATTATTCTATTTATCCTTATCTTGTGGTGTGACCTGATCGTTTATGTAACGTCAAAGAAGCGACAAAGTTACAACAGATATAGTCACGACGTACGCTTGTTCAATTTACAACGTGCAAATTAGGTTCTTCTGTTGTTCAAGAAATGATTATTTTTTTATCTAATTAATAAAAATCCTTATTGTTATGTCCTTACAAGACAAATATCGTCCCGTTTTAAACCTGGGTGAAGAACTCGGAATTGCTGATGGCTACGTAGAAGAAGCTGATGGCAAACTGAAAATGGGTGGCGTTGCTGCCACTCAGTACCATAAGAACCTTTTGTGGGACAAGATTAAAGGGGTAGCTGGTGATAACCCTACCGATCTGGTTGCGGACATTAAGGTAACTAACACCGATTACTTTGCCAAGCACATCGTAGCTAAAGGAGATACCCTCGGCAAAATTGCCAAGAAATACTACGGTGAAGCGGGTGATTACATGCGTATCTTCAATGCCAATACGGACAAATTGAAGAACCCCGATATGATCCACCCCGATCAGGAGTTGACGATTCCTTTTCCTGCCTAAGCAGTAGGCGTAAGGCATTGCCTGTTCTGAAAGGATGAGCTGGCCGGGGCGTTGTCCTGGCCAGCTTATTTTTTTTCTTCGCTGGCCATTTTGTGGTTGACCACAAAAAATACCAGCGGAAGGTTTTTTTCACCAATACCCTGCTTCATGTCCAATACACCACTCGAAAAACGGTATTATTCCATCAGTGAGGTGGCCGAGATGTTCCAGGTCTCCAAATCCCTGGTTCGCTTTTGGGAAAATGAATTCGATACCCTGCGCCCGCACAAGAATAGCAAGGGCGACCGCCGTTTCACGCCCCAGAACCTCGAACAATTTCAGCTTATTTACCAGTTGGTGAAAGAGCGTGGCTTCACCCTCGACGGCGCTAAGCAGGAGATAAAAAGGCAACATACCTTTGCCAAAGAAAAGGCAGCCATGCTCCAGTCGCTGGAAAATCTCCGTGGTTTTCTGCTCGAGGCCAGGGAGAATTTGTAATTCATCTCTTTTACCCCAGCCGTTCCTGCAGGAGCGCCGTGGTCTTCTTGGTTTCTGCCTGTCCTTTAGACCGTTTCATAACTTCTCCCATAAAAAAGCCGAGCAAGCCTTTTTTGCCTTGCTGGTAGGCTTTCACCTTGTCGGGGTGAGCAGCCAGCACGGCGTCGACCCAGCTACCGAGTTCGTCGGCATCGGCAGACTGTAGCCAGCCGTTGGCCGTTGCCAGTTCTGCTGGCCGGCGATCGGGGGCAGCCACCAGGGCCGGGAAGAGTTCCTGGTAGGCGGTAGAATTACTCACCTGTCCGGTCTCAATCAATTCAATCAATTCGGCCAATTGCGCTGCCGACAGTGGGAAGCTGTCCAGGTTCTTATCCTGCTCCTTGCGCCAGGGCAACACCTTGTTGATGATGAGGTTGGCCGCCGCTGTATAGGCTGCGGTCTGCTCGCTGAGGGCCAGGAAAAAAGCCGCGGTTTCTGCTTCGGCAGTCAGGAGTTCGGCGTTGTAGGCCGAAAGCCCGTAAGTGGTGATCATTTTTTTGCGCAACACCCAGGGCAGGGCGGGCAGCTGGGCCTGGATAGCCGCCAGTTCAGCCGCTGTCAGCTGGATAGGCGGAATATCGGGGTCGGGAAAATAGCGGTAATCGTGGGCATTTTCCTTGGAACGCAGCGGACTGGTGACGCCCGTTGCCGGATCGAAGTTGAGAGTCTGCTGGTCGATCTTGCCGCCAGCTTCCACCACGCCAATCTGCCGTTGCACTTCGTATTCGATGGCTTTGCGGGCGTAGCGCATCGAGTTGAGGTTTTTGATCTCACAGCGGTTGCCCAAATAGGTGGCGCCCTGCGGGCGAATGGATACGTTGCAGTCGCAGCGCATGCTGCCTTCCTGCATGTTGCCATCCGAGATATCTAGGTAGCGCACCAGCTGGCGCATGGCCGTCATGAGGGCGTCGACCTCCTCGGCTGAGCGCAGGTCGGGCTCGGTGACAATTTCCAACAAGGGCGTCCCTGCCCGGTTCAGGTCGATATAGCTGTAGGCATCGGCGCTGTCGTGCTGCGACTTGCCGGCGTCTTCTTCCATGTGCACGTGGTGGATGCGGATGGTTTTGGTTTCCCCGCCCACCAGCACTTCAATGCTGCCGCCTACGCAGATGGGCCGCGCATCCTGGGTAATCTGGTAGCCCTTGGGCAAGTCGGCGTAGAAATAGTTCTTCCGGTCGAAGGTATGGCCTAAGTTGATGGTGCTGCCCAGCGCCAGACCCAGCCGGGCGGCAAATTTCACCTGCTCCGCATTCAAACGCGGTAGCGTTCCCGGATGTCCCAACGAAATGGCACTGACCTGGCTGTTGGGCGCTCCGCCAAAGCGGATGTCATCCCCACAAAAAGCCTTGCTCCGGGTGCTGAGCTGTACGTGAATTTCTAAACCAATTACTGTTTCGTAAGTCATCGGGCTATTCTTTTTGGTGCTCGCGCCTGCCACGTCTTCAGCGTGAGCGAAGCCACGCAGCAATGGATCGCGGCGAAGATAAAAAAAACCTTTGGCGGCCGCCGATTCCCCACTTCGCCCGCTGTTACACTTTTTTCCCTATACACTTTTACCCACGGCCCTGTTTCCGCCTTTCCACCTCCGACTTCCGATTTCGAACTACCTCCTTCCTACCGATCCAGCCACGCCTTAAAATCATTGACCCGATCCCGGCTAACGGTGGTTTGGAAATCGGCAGGGGGGTGGAGTTCAAGCAGAAGGCGGCCATTAAAATAATTGTCAATTTTCTGGATGGCCTGGAGGTGAATAATGGCCTTGCGGCTGATACGGAAGAACAGGGTTGGATCCAACTGAACCTCCAGCTGGTCCAGGGTGGCGTCCAGGTGGTGTTGTTTGCCGTCGGTTTTACGGGCAAAAACCAGGCTTTGATCCGAATAGAGATAAGCCACCTCTTCCGCTTTGAGGTAAGCCAAAGAACTACCTGTTTTAACTAAGAATCGCTCCCGATAAGTAGGTTGTTGGAGTTGCTCCACCAATTGCTGGATGGTGGGTTGAGAGAGCGCTGTTGGAGCCTGGCGGTAGTAACGTTGGTATTTGTCCAACGCCTGCACGAGCGCCTCTTCTTCAATGGGTTTCAAGAGGTAATCAATACTGTGCACCTTAAAAGCTTTAACGGCATATTTGTCAAAAGCAGTGGTGAAGATTACGGGTGTTTGAATATCAAATTGCCCAAAAATCGAGAAACTCAATCCATCAGCCAGTTGAATATCCATAAAAATAAGATCCGGGCGGGGAGCAGCCTGAAGGTACCTGAGCGCCGCCGTTATACTGTCAATTTGCGTGCTAATTTGGGCCGCTGGCACCAATTTTAAAAGCAGTTGTTTCAGCCGTTTGTAGGCTGGAATCTCATCTTCAATCAGCAGAATCTGCATAGCGCTCGTGTTTTGCTGCTTTTAGAATATATAATAGATGGTAAAATTACTTTTCTTACTTTTCGAAGGCGTAATTTTTAATATTTTAACATTGTTTTTTGTCACAAAAAGCAGGTGTAATTCGGATAAATTAGTCAAGCTCATGAAAAAACACCTGTAAATTAATTGCCTGTTAATTTTATTTCCCGGTAATCTACATTTTGAAAAGATTTTCGGGTTGTTCAGCGACAAAAAAGGGTGTTTTGTTTTTTACAGCTTATTTTTATTCATGTCACACTAAACCTATTTTTAAGAAAAAAAAACAATTAGGCTTTTATTCTATCTGTTATTTTTGTTTTACTGAAAAAATATTGTTTGATTCCCCCTCCAAAGCACTTTTACCTGGTCATTAGTATTGATTTTTCCAATAGTTTGGTAAAGTGCGTAAGTATCCAACGCTTTGTGACTTAAATTTTCGTCCTTATTTTTTTGCATAGACAGGTATTTGCCCCTGCTATGTCGTCCTGATTTTGTTTTAAACAAGGGCTTTTTCAGGGGTGCTTACTCCTGGGAAAGGCACGTTGTTTTAATTGTTAATTGTTAGTAGTCTGAAAACACCCAAAACGCTGTTTGACACAACACCCAACCTATGAACAACTGCTGCTTTTTTTCTAAACAAATTTTAGTTAGTTTTTTCTTTACCACTGCTACATACCTATCTATCTACGGGCAGCCAACCGTTGAAGCTGATCTTGATCAAACACGACTGGCGTTGGTGTGTCCTGATCTTCAGATTACTGCGGTTAACTGGTTAGATGAATCAGCTTGTGAAGCTTTGGACGGGCAGTTGTTTTTAAGTATTGCAGATCAGAACGCTACGGCTAACGAACGTTATTCGGTACAAATGCAAAAAGGATTTAAGGCCCTTTTGCTGACGGGGTTGGTGGTTCGGGATGGGCAAATTGTATTAGATCACTTACTGCCAGGCCGGTACGAGGCATTCCAACTCATCCGGGAATCTGACGGTTGTGCCTCACCGATTTTTAGCCGGGGTTGCCTCATTGAATACGCCTGTGAAGATAGCGCGGATAGAACAGGTTGTGGAACAGGTACGATATACTACAGCAATTGTGACAACCAGACCATCCAGATTAATCGGGCCAATCTTACCCCCAATACGTATATTTTTACGGATGATGATTATTTAGGCTGTATTTCGTACGTAGATGGGAATTGTAATATAGGTCCATCACAAAAGGTGTACTGCGCCGACTTTAATTTGACGGAACCAACACCGGGGCAGGGGCACCCTTATGGTACGGTTGTTTTTACCCGAGTCGTAGGGGCCGCCGCCGCTGGTTACTCCGATTTACAAGCGGAGTGGATGAACTGGATCGCGTGTAATGGGCGTTCTCTGGGGTACGATCAGGCGACGATCAATCATGCCATTTGGTACATTACCGGCACCTATAACATTTGTAATACGCTATGCAGCAGCGCAGTTAGTGCCATTACCAGCGCCAACGTTACCGGCGTAGGAAACCGGACTGTTTTCTACCTGTCCAATACGGCAGGTATTCAGCCGTTTTTTGAATTCAACTGTCTTACTGCTTGCGCGCTAACGGCCAGTGTGGCTACCACCGCAGCCAATTGTGGCGCTGGTGGTACGGCTACCGTTACCACTAGTGGTGGCACAGGTACTTATCAATATCGGCTTGATGGGCAATCCTGGCAGGGTAGCAATACCTTCAGCAACATCTCTCCAGGAAGCCACCAGGTTGAAGTGCGCAACAGCAACGGAACCTGTACCACAAGTCCGGTCAATTTTACCATCAGCAACAACAATGGCGCTATTACGGGTTTTGTGTTGGATGATGTCAACAGCACCAATGACATTGCACTCACCAATGGGATGGTGATTAACCTGGACAATTTGCCTTCCTCCTTTGTGCTTACCGCACAAACTTCAGGAGCCGTAGAAAGTGTAACCTTCAGTGTAAGTGGAAGTCAGACGGGTAATCATACCGAAAATATGGCCCCCTACGATTATCCTGCTACGGGCGCTACCTGGAACATCGGAGTAGGTACCTACACCATTCAGGCCACTGCTTATAGCCAGCATAACGGAACCGGAGCAAGTTGTGACACCGAAACCATTACTTTTCAGATTTTAGACGGTATTGACGTGCCCGAGCCGACCGACTGGGTTTTTACCTGTGAGGATGGGGTAACGGTAGACCATTATGGCCTGGGAAACAACGGTCAGGCCGTTTCCGCTGTTACCATTCCTGCCCCTGGCAATGTGTACCAGTACGCAGTGGAAATTGTGTATAAAAATGGCAGCTCTGCTTCTTCGGTCCTGGTAGAGGATGCCGCGGGGAATTTCTATTCACTGACACAATCTATTCCGCCAGGTACCAGCTCTGGTGTTAAAGTCTATCGGGGGGTCATTTTGGGATCTACCTCCCAAATTACTTACCGGGACAATAGCCAGGCAAATAGCCTGTAATCCCTGATGGTTTATGCTTTCCGCAATGTACCAGTAGCCAATGGCAATTCCGGAACCTACCTCTCTCGGTCGTGCTACCACGATACCTATACCTTTACAATTGCCATTCCGCAAACTTTTGCAGCCAGAGATGTGGTTGTCGACTTGCCTATTTCCGAAATAACAACCGATTGTCGTGTACTCAATGTAACGGCTACTGCCGGAACTGCCACCCAAACTATTCAAGTATACCAACCCGATGCCGTATTCGGCACGTGTTGTTTGGCGGTCCCGCAATTCACGCTGAACAACGTGCCGGGGAATATCACCTCTGTTACAATCCAGGTCGTCTCTCCTACGGGAAGTAACAGTTCGTGTCCGGTTTCAGTAAATCAAAATGGGCAGTCCTACGTGATTGCTGGCCTGGCCCTGGTGGAAGCCCAATGTGTGGCTTGCAGTGACTTTAACCCAGGTGCCATTGGGGAAAATCAATCTTACTGTGGGGCTTTTGATCCGGCGGTAATCAGTGGTTCCGCTGCGGTGTCGCATATCCCGGTCATTTACCAATGGCAATACCGTTTGGGTACCAGTGGCAACTGGCTCAACTTGTCGGGCGCTACTGGCCAGAACTATGATCCTGGCATGCTGACGGAAACTACCCAGTTTCGCCGGTTAGCTACTACTGGCGATTGTTCAGACGTAGCTTCCAATACGGTTACGATCACCGTGAACGATAACCCAAATATTGCTTTCGCCAAAACGGATGCGACCTGCGACCAAAGCAATGGCACCATTGCGTTAAGTGTCAGCGGCGGCCAATCGGCTTACACCTATGCCTGGATCCCGAACGTGAGCACCACCGCTACGGCCAATGGCCTGGCAGCAGGTACTTATGGTGTTGCGGTAACCGATGCCAACGGTTGTACCGGTACCTCCACAATAAATATTCAAAACCTCAGTGCACCGCTGGTTGCGGCAGCAGCCGATCAAACCATTTGCGTGGGCAGCCCGGCTACCCTGAGTGCAACTACCAGTGGTGGTACGGGCGATGTGAGCTTGAATTGGAGCCCCGGCAATTTGTCGGGTAACAACCTGGTTGTCAATCCGACGGTCACGACCACCTATACCGTTACCGCCACCGATGCCAGCGGCTGCGCCACGACGGATCAGCTAACGGTCTTTGTGGACGTCAACAAAAATCCGGTAGCCCATGCTGGTGCATCCCTTGAGGCATGTGCGGGTACGGAAATAGTACTTGGTGGTACACCCACCGGTACGCCACCAGTAGCCGAACCTGAAACAGGTATTGCTGGCTACGTTTGGAGCCCGACAGCAGGACTGAATGATCCTTACGCGGCCAATCCTACGGTAACGGTTGGTCAAAATACAACCTACGAAGTGGTGGTCTACGCGACTACGGGCTGTACCGATACAGCAACGGTGGACGTAACGGTGCTTAATTGTGGTTCGATCGGGGATTTCGTTTTCTTTGACCACAATGGTAACGGCATTCAGGATAGTGGAGAACCTGGTGTACCTAACGTGACGATCAATCTGTACGATGAGAATTTGGATAACCTGCGGCATACGACCAACACCATTACAGATGGTAGCTATGGCTTCCACGATTTGGTGCCAGCTAATTATCAACTGCAGTTTGTATTACCTGCTACCTACGCGTTTACAGCAAAAAATGCAGGTGGTGACCCCGCGAAGGATAGTGATGTAGACCCCCTTACCGGTTTTACAGGTGTGGTGAGTCTGCAAAGCGGCGAGGAGAATCTGACGATCGACGCAGGTCTTGTCCAGTACGACCTCGCGCTCCACCTGGCCGTCCATTCGTCAACGCCGGGTCCTTTTGCGCAAAACAGCCAGGTGAATTACGAGGTGACCGTGACCAACGAAGGAGGTATTACTGCGATGAATACCACTGTAACGGATTACCTGCCCAACGGCCTAACGATCACGGGATTCAATGACAACGGAACCGCCGTAATCAATCACAATAATGGGACTTACACCATTCCAGAGCTGGTATCCGGCACAAGTATTATGTTTATTATTGAAACCACAATTGATGCTGATTTCCAAGGGTTTGTGCTGGTAAATGCCGCGGAAATTACTGCCGACGACGGCGATGACCTGGATTCTGCCACCGGCAACAATATCCTTGCTGAAGATGATCAGGACGAAGTAATGATCACCATTAACCAAACTGCTGCCATCACAATCGAAAAAACAACCAACGGTGCGGATGCCGATCAGTTGCCTGGTCGCATCATCTTGGTAAATCCCGATAATCCAACTATCGTCACCTGGACTTACACCGTAACCAATACAGGAACCTTGGATTTGACTAATGTGGTGGTCACCGACGACCAGGAAGGTCTAGTTGGTACCATTCCTGGTTTGCCCGCTGGCGCAACCCAGGCCTTTACCGCCACTGGAATAGCAGGTTGGGGAACCTACTCCAATTTGGCTACGGTGGTAGCGGATACGCCAACTGGCGGAACGGTTACTGCTACTGATCCTTCAAATTATACCGGCACCTTTATCAATGTGGAGAAAACCGCCGATCGGACCGAAATTTGTGCTGGCGAGGAAGTCAACTTCACCCTGACCGTACGCTTATTGGGGGGTACGACCGGGATCCAGTTGCGGGAAATCAGTGTCCAGGACGCCAACTTGCCAGAAATATTAATCCCCGGCGGACTCTACTTCGATACCAACAGTGACCTCAACGGAAATGGCTACATCGATTTCATCGACAACAATAATGATGGTATTTCCGACGAGGAGTTTGTTTGGAATTATTCCGTTATTTATAACACCTCCACAACCAATATAGCCATGTATCAGGCTGAGTTGTGGTACATTGATCCTACGACCGGTGCGGAATCGTTCGCGTTCGATGTAATGAATATGGATTAGGTGGCCATTACGGTCCACTCCAACCCTCAGCCTTCCATTGCCAAAATTGATGCAGCTTGTGGGCAGGACAATGGCTCCGCCACCGTCAGTATCACCAACGGAACTGCTCCGTTCCAGTATAACTGGTCGCCCAATGTGAGTACCACAGAAACCGCTGCCGGTTTGGCGGTAGGCACCTATAATCTGACCGTTCAAGACATGAATGGTTGTACGGGAACAGCGTCCGTTACCATCAACGAACTCAGTGGCCCCACCATCACGGTGAATGCCGACCAAACGGTATGTGAGGACGACCTGGTAACCCTTACGGCTAATACAGCAGGCGGAACAGGTACCCTAAACGTCGTCTGGACACCTGGTAACCTAACGGGTAATACTGTTCAAGTCACTGCTTCCACTACGCAAACCTATACGGCCACCGTTACTGATCAACGGAATTGTTCCACTATCGCCGCCACGACGATTACGGTAGATCCTGGGTTTGTTTCCGGTATCAGCGGATTGTCCTCCGTGTGTGCCGAAGAACCAGTTGAATATACGGCTACACCGGTGACGGGCGCGGTTTATGCCTGGACAGCTTCTGGTCCTGCGACCACTACCAGCAGCAGTAGTGAGACCTTCACGACATCCTGGACGGCTGCCGGTGTGTACACCATTACCCTGGCGGTAACCCGTGGTGCGTGTGTAGCAGTTTATACCCAAGACGTAAATATTTCTTCAGTTGTATTTGCCAATGCTGGTCCTGATCTTTCCATCTGTCAGGGTGGAGCTGTACAGATAGGTTTGCCTCAGGGTGTTTCGGCACCGCTTGGTGCGAGCTACGCCTGGAGCCCCGGTACCGGCCTTTCGAATACTACGGTAACACAACCTCAGGCTAATTCACTGGTTACCAGCGTTTATACGATGACGGTGACGCTCAATAACTGCGTCCGTACCGACCAGGTTACGGTAATTGTGGATCCCAATTTGAACCCGATCGCCGATGCCGGTGAAGACCTCTTGGTGTGCGCGGGAACAGTAGTGACCTTGACGGGTAACCCTACCGGTACAGTGGCTCCTGCTAATCCTGGTGATGCTATCGCAGGCTACATCTGGTCACCGCTTAATAATGTAAATAATCCTCTCTCCTTGACTTCGTCGGCTACGTTTACCGCAAATGGAGCAGGTAATTACCAGGTTATTGTATTTGCCAATGGGGGCTGTACGGATACCGCCTACGTCAATATCAATATAGCTGATCCAATCGTTTTGACGGGCTCCTCTTCCACTGATGCCAACTGTAATGGAGCGGCAAACGGAAGTGTTTTTCTTGTCGTAGGTGGGGGTACCGGTAATTATGTGTTTGATTGGAGTGATCTGCCTGGTGGGAATGACCTTCAGGACCGCACCAATTTAATGGCCGAAACTTATACGGTAGTGGTGAGTGATGAGGGGGGATGCAGCGCCACGAAGGTGTTCACCATCGACGAGCCGACCACGCTGGTCATCGATGTCGCGGGCACCCTGCTGACGGACGCCAGCTGCAACGGCACGGCGACGGGTGAAATCGACTTGAGCATCAGCGGCGGCACGCTGCCTTACTCCTTCGACTGGAGCAACGGCGCGACGACGGAAGACATCAGCGGCCTGGCTGCGGGCACTTATACGGTAGTGGTCACGGACGCCCTGACTTGTAGCGATACGGCCACCTTTGACGTGACGGAGCCCGATGCTCTACTAATTGACGGGGCAGGTACAGTCGTGCAGGCCGTAGCATGTAGTGGGGCCAGCACCGGAAGTATTACTTTGGCCGTTAGTGGTGGCATGCTGGATTACATCTTTGACTGGAGTAACGGTGCAAGTACGGCAGACCTCGCGGGCTTGGTTGCTGGTAGCTACACGGTTTTCGTCACGGATGCTAATGGCTGCACAGACACGGCAACGTTTGGCGTAACTGAGGCAAGTCCAATAGTAATCAATAGTGCTTTGGTTACCCCAATAAGTTGTGATGGCGATGACGGTACCATCACCCTGGATGTTTCGGGCGGCACGCCGGACTATATGTTTGTCTGGAGCAACGGACAGAATGGCGCGGTGATTACCGGTTTGGCGGCAGGCAACTACAGTGTGAGCATTACCGATGTCAATGGTTGCACCGTCATGGCAAATTACAGTGTAGCCCGTACTTGTTTTGACCTGGCTTTGATCAAGACACCAATTACCCCAGCACCCTATTTCCCGGGTTCGACGATCACCTACAATATTCTCGTTACCAACCAAGGTAATATAGCTGCTACCGCCATTGAAATTACCGATTACATACCCACGGGTTTGTTGCTGACGGACGGCAACTGTACGCCTAATGGCAACCTGGCAACCCGGGTACTACCCGCACTGGCAGCCGGTCAGACCTTGCCTTTAGCGATTACCTTCCAGGTTGATCCTGCTTTTGCGGGCGGAAACATTGTCAATTACGCGGAGATCAGCGCGGCTACCAATGCGTTAGGTCTCGCGGATGCCGATTCGGAATATGACCAGGTCAATAATGACGCGGGTGGTCTGCCCAATAGCCCGGCCGATGATTACCTACAGGGGAACGGAACAGGAGCAGTCAACAGTGGTATTGCTGCTGGGGATGCGGATGACCACGATCCAGCCCTGATTGCCGTCACGGCATTGGTTGATCTGAGCCTGACCAAGACGGTTGACAACACCGCGCCTTTTGTGGGCGATCAGGTAACCTATACCCTCACGCTTAACAACGCTGGCCCGGCGGTAGCTACGGGTATTGTGGTTCGCGCTGTACTCCCCAGTGGATTGGCCTACTTAAGCCACAGTGGTGGGAACTACAGTGCGGCAACCGGGCTATGGACGGTTGTCGCACTGGGCGCTAATCAGTCGGTGGTCTTGACTATCCAGGCCCAGGTGAATGCTACAGGCAACTACTTGAATTGTGCTGAAGTGCAAATCCAGGGGCAATTGGATGCGGATTCTACCCCGGGTAATGCGGCGGTACAGGACGAAGACGACAGCGACTGTGTTTTAATTACGCCCCAGGCCCTGATTGATTTGTCCCTGGAGAAATCAGCTTCAGTTGCCGAGGCGACCGCTGGTGATCCCGTCAGCTTTACGATTACCATTCGCAATGCCGGACCAAGTAGCGCTACCGGCGTTTCCGTGAGTGAAGTAATTCCGAGTGGCTTTATTTTCGAAGGTTCGCTGGCCAGCTTGGGCAGTTACAATCCGGCCAACGGTATTTGGACAGTAGGAACTTTGGCCACGAATGGTACCGCTACCTTAACCATTGACGTAACGGTAGCTGCCAACGGCGATTTCTGTAACGAAGCCTTCGTGGCGACAGCCAACGAACAAGACGTAGATTCTACCTCCGGTAATGGTGCAGACACCAATGGCAATGGCGAAGATGATTCGCTGGATGAAGATGATGGCGATGTTACCTGTATTGAAATCCCCTGTCAGGTTATCATCGCAGTATTGGACGAATCCGGTTGTAATGACAACGGCACGCCGACCAACCCGAATGACGACTTTGTCAACGTTACCCTTAACGTGACGGGAATCAACGTTTCGGATACGTACAGGCTGACGTTCCGGGGCCGGACGATAACGGGCACTTACGGTGAAGACATCACCTTACAACTGGCTATCTTTGGTACGCCCAACGAAATGGTCTTCATCACCGCCAGCGATGGCGGCGACGGGGCCTGTACCAACGGCGTCAATATTGTGATGCCCGAAGCCTGTTCGAATGACGGTGTAATTATTCCAACGATCAACAATCAATACTGTGATGACAACGGCACGCCGAGTAATCCGAGCGATGACGCGTACTTCGTAGTGGTGACGGTAGCCGGTGTGAATGTTGGGGCAACCTGGACGGCAGTAGATGGGCAGGGAAGCCCAACCCGAACCGGCGCCTACAATGTGCCAGTTACCTTAGGTCCGTTCCGGAATTTTGGCGCGGGATCCTTTAATGTGGTGTTCACAGATACCGAAAGCCCCGGTTGTGGCTCCCACATACTGGCCGTGACCCCCCTGGCTGAGAGTTGTTCGGATGCTTGTGAACTTTCGATCGAACTGGCCAGCCAGCCTACCTGTGATCCCAACGGGACGCCCATTGATCCTACCGACGATGTGTATTACGTATTCGTGCAGATCAACGGCAACAATGCTTCCTTCGATGGTTGGGTAACGGACGATGAAGGATGGCCACAAGGTAGTGGACAATACGGCGGAAACCCCGTTGAATTTGGCCCTTACCCCATTGGTGTCAACCATACCATTGTCATTCAGGATGCCCTTGATCCGGCATGCGAGGTGTTGGTAGCCCTCATTAGTCCTTCGGCCTATGCCAGTGGTTGCGAACTGACCATTGAGACCTTCCCGGCAGTATGTAATGACAACGGCACTCCTTTTGATTCTACGGACGACACCTATACGTCCGCTATCCGGGTCATTCCGGCTGGCCCACAATACGGAAGCGGCTGGCGCTATGTCCTGGGCAACGGCGTATTTACCGTCGGTGGACCTTACAACGTGGTTATTCCTATTGGTCCCCGGCCAATTCCTGCCAGTGGCCTGGCTGAAGTGTTCCAGATTGCGGATATTTCTTTCTTGAGTTGCCGGACACAGTTTACGATCACGCCGCCAGCGCCTTGTTTCAGTTTGCCGTGTGCGATTGAAATTGAAATAGTGGAACAAATCTACCACGACAATGGTACCCCGTTGAATCACCTGGATGATACTTACGATTATATTTTTCTGATCACCAATGAGGGGGCTTCGGGCGATTACCAATTGTCAATTTTTAACGGCCCGACCGTTAATGGTGAATACGGCATACCCCTGGAAGTTTTGGGTGTTTCGGCCAATACGGACATCAGTGTAACCATAACGGATTGGCAAGATGTCACCTGTGATGCTCAGGAGCGCTTCTTCGGCCAGGCGGTGGTGGGTGATTATACCTGGATCGATTCGAATGGCAATGGCGTTCAGGATAATGGCGAGCTACCACTTGGCAACGTACCGGTTATCCTTACGGGTATCGACCTGGAAACGGGGCTGCCAGTAGAGCGAAACACGCTGAGCAATGCTGCAGGCCGTTACCTGTTTACCGATCTGAACGAGGGATAGTACAAGGTTACCTTCCAACGGCCCAACGGTTATAACTTCACCACCCCCAACCTGGGTGATGATGCATTGGACAGCGATGCCAGCCCCACGATGGGGGGCATGACGGCCCAGGTGCCGGTTTTCTCGAGCTCCGCCAATGTCACTTTCGATGCGGGCTTTGTGCCAGACGCAGAACCTTGTGCCGTGACGGTGACCTCCCAGGTTTTTGATTGCAACGACGAGGGAATAGCTACGCCAGCTGATGATACCTTCTTCGCCACCTTTACGGTCACGGGGACGGGTACCAGCAATTGCTTTAACTATACCGTTAATGGCGTGACCACCGTGGGGAATTACCAGGTTCCGGTCTTCCTTTTTGATTTGCCAATAGGAAACGGCAACGTGGAAGTCGTCATCGAAGATTGTACGACTGCTGGTTGTGGAACCACCGTGCTGCTGTTGGCTCCTGCTCCCTGTGCGCCGGTGTGTGCGCTTTCGGTGGGTACGGTTACGACGGATTGTATCGACAGTGAATTCTTTACCATCAGCATTCCCGTGGCGGCCATTAACGGGAGTACCAATGGTTGGCAGGCAACGGATGACCTGGGTACGGTTGACACCGGAACTTACGGCACCATGTTTACCGCCACGTATCCAACCAGCCACAGCGGTCCGGTCGTGATCACCTTTACGGATCTGGCCGATGCCAGTTGTACGGAAACGGTCACCATTGCGGTGCCAACGGATTGTGTAGATCCGCCAGTTTGCAGCATCAGCGCCAGCGCCCAAATCTTTGCCTGCGACAACCAGGACACCCCGACAACTGCTGACGATACCTTCTCGGGCTTCTTCCAGGTAACGGGCACCAACACCAGCAATTGTTTCAATTACACCATTGACGGGGTGACCCGTACGGCTACTTACGGTGAGCTCCTGGTTGTAGGACAGATCCTCGGGACGCAGGGTGATGTAATGGTAAGTATTGTCGACTGTATCAACCCCGACTGTATGGTGGAAGTGCGGTTGATCAACCCCTGTGTGGAAGTCCCTGATAATTGCACTTTTGACTGTCCACCGGATACCAGCAGCACAGCATTGGGCCTAAGCTGCGGTGAGGTAGACGCGATCTTCAACAACCCGGCAAGCCTGGCCATGGCGGGCCAGCCGGTGGTTACGAGCACCGCTTGTACGATTTCCGAAATGACCTTCACCGACACCTGGAGTAGCCAGGAGGGCTGTGCCAACGGAACCATTGTACGCACCTTTACCTTTAGGTTGAGTACCGATGAACGGGTAACCTGTACCCAAAATATTTTCATCAATGATACCAGTGCGCCAGTCGTCAACTGTGCACCAACGAACTTCTTTGACGAAACCTTGGGGCAAGACATCCTCGTTTTTCCGGTTGATGCGTTCGAGTGTGCGGCTACGATTGAGGTGCCCTATCCCCAGGTAGCGGATGCCTGCGGTTCGGGCTGGAGCGTGGAAACCGAACTCGTCACCTTGGGTGGCGCGGTACTGCACACCATTGGGGCCGACGAACTGCGCATCATCCCGGAAGTAGCACGGGGTGATTACCTGCTGCGCTATTCCGTTACCGATGATTGTGGGAATGCTGCTGCACCGGTCACTTGCCGGATTCGGGTAGCCGACTTTGCCCCCCCCACCGCCATTTGTGTCAGCGGCGTTGAAGTGTCGTTGGGCACCTTCGGCATCTCGCGGGTAGCTACCAATACCATCGATAACGGCAGTTACGACGATTGCGGTTTTGATCGAATAGAAATTCGCCGGGCTTATACCCGGAATCCGCTGACTTGTGATACGTTGCTCACCCCCATTTACAGCGACTGGGGCACTTTCGTAGACTTTTCCTGCTGTGATGCCGGGCTCTACGTGACCGTACAGCTGCGGGTGACCGACCTCAGCGGCAATGCGGATACTTGTTGGACCGAGGTGCTGGTTCGCGACAACGCACTGCCCATCTGTACCGGGTTATTTAACGAAACCATCACCTGTGACGAACTGCCCACAAACTTTGATCCGACCAACACAACCATGTTGGCTGGTCTCTTTGGGAATCCGGAAGTCATTGACAATTGTTCGGCGGAAGCATTTGAGTTGGAGCCGGTAGTCGTCCTGAGCGATTGTGGTGCTGGCACCATTACCCGCCGCTTCTATGCCGTAGACCGGGTGGGCAACCAGTCGGCTGCCATCTTTGAACAGCGGATTACCATTGAATATACCCTCAACTATACCATCCGGTTCCCGCAAGATATTTCGACCAATTGCGTGGCAGAAATACCAACGGCACAAGCCTTTGAGGTGGGTTGTGACGCCATCACCGTGAGCTACGTAGATGTTCGTTTGCCGGAAGAAGGTGCCGAGTGTTACTACGTGGCCCGTACCTACACGGTAACCAACTGGTGCGAATGGAACGGCACCGACCCTGCCCGGGTGATCTCCCGCGACGAAGACTGCGATGGGGTGGAAGGCGAAGAAGCGGTTTGGGCCATCCGCACGCCGACGTCGGCTTATGTGGACCGCGATGCCTTTTTCAACAACAATATCCCATCCATTGGAGAGCGGGGAGTAAGCTGTACCGGCACGATCAACCCGCGGGGGCATTGGCGCCAGGTCAACAGCACCGGCCGCTGGCAGTACACGCAACGGATCAAGATGTTTGATACGACGGCACCCGCTGTTTCCTTTACGGCAGTAGCACCATTCTGTACGGATTCGAGCGCGTGCACGGCACTGGTTCGTATTCCGTTCTCCGTTGCGGAATACTGCTTGCCCGATGCCCTGGAATTTGTGCTCCGTCTCGATATCAATGGCAACGGAACCACTGACGAGCTACTGGATACCCAGGAAGCCTTGCTGGTAGCGGGAAGTAATTACCTGATTCAGGCCAGGGTGCCACTGGGTGCTCACCGGATGACGGTACAGGTTACCGATGGTTGCCGAAACGCCACCACGGTCAGTATACCCTTGCAGGTTGTAGACTGTTACATTCCAGCGCTCACCTGCTTCTCTGGTCTGCAGGCCAACCTGCTGGAACTGCCGGCCGGTACGGACATCAATGGCGATGGCGAAATGGACGCTGCCGGATTGTTGTTGCACGCCAACCAGCTGGCCAGTTGTAACCTGCAGGAATGTAGCTTGCCCTTGCGGTTTTCCGTAAACAGGGTAGGGGAGATGCCGGATATTAACCGCGAAAGCATTGGCCTCACCTGTGCCGATCGACCCAGCCTAATGCTGGAGGTCTATGTTTGGGACGGGGCTTACAATCCGTTGTCCGTACAACCTGATGGTACACTGGGAGGGCCGAACTACGCCAGCTGCACCGTAGAGATACTGGTGGCTGATCCGGGAGCTTACTGCCAGGATTGTGACACCGACGAGATGGCCATCGCCGGTGAAATCTACACCATGGCGATGGCGCCGGTGTCGAACGTTGAGGTGAAACTCGAAGCCGCCTTGCTGCAATCCATGCTGACGGAAAGCGCTGGCCGGTACCATTTTGAAGACCTGCCGGGGATGACCGCCTACCTGGTTCGCCCTTACAAAAACGACGATACCCCCAATGGCATCAGTACCCTGGATATGATCAAGATCCAGCGCCACCTGCTGGGCAACCAACCGATCACGAACCCGTACCTGCTGATTGCTGCGGATGTCAACCGTTCGGGTTCGGTGACGACCCTGGACCTGATTCAACTGCGCCGCCTGATTCTGGGAGACATCACGGAGTTTGCCAACAATACCAGCTGGCGGTTTATTCCTGCTGATTTTGTTTTCCCGAATGCCACCAACCCGTGGGCTTCGCCCTTTCCCGAGTTCATCACCACTGGTTTGCTTGAGGACTGTATGTTCAGCCAGAATTTCATCGGTATCAAGATCGGTGACATCAATGGCTCGGCGGTCAGCTTGGGAATCGGGCAGTAGGGCGCTGACCGCAGCGATCGTGCGCAGTGGCAGCTGCTGCTGGAAGATACCTGGATGAAAGCCGGACAGACGTATCAGCTTATCCTCGCGGCACCGCATTTAGACCAGGTCAGCGGCTTCCAGTTTACGCTCGATTTTGTTGCTGATCAGCTGGAACTACTCGACGTGCAACCGGGTTTGCTGGGAAGTGAACACCTCGGGCAAGTGTTGCGGCAACGCGGTTTACTCACCGCCAGTTGGGAGCGAAGTGCTGCCCCGGCCGGTACGCGTGACCTGTTTACGCTGGTGGTTCGTGCCCGCACTGACGGGCTGGCCAGCGAAGGCATTCGGTTGAGTTCTGCCTTCACGGCGGCGGAAGCTTATGATCGTACCCAGGATGACCAGGTGATGAACATCGGTTTGGCCTATTTGGGCAAGACTGCTACGGGGATGGCTTTGTACCAGAATGTACCTAATCCGGTCACGGCACAAACGATTATTCCATTTGAATTGCCCGCCGCAGGCCCGGCGATTATTGAAATCCACGATGCCGAAGGCCGTCGGGTACTGACGATCAGCAATCAGTTTCCGGCCGGTGCCAACGAAGTTCGTATTCGTCGCGGGCAGTTGCCGCCTGGCTTATACTTCTATACCCTGCGTTTTGCCGGGCAGCAGTTGAGCCGTAAAATGATTGTTGCGCAATAACTTGTTGATTGCATAAACCTGTTTTTTCAGGGATGTACGATACATTATATTTTAATTTAATATATTGTGGGTCGATTTTACACCCTATTACCTGTTGCGGCCCAAATGTTTAACACCTATCATGCTATGGAAAAAATAGACCATACCTCGCAACTAAACTACCCGCCATGTAGGAGGAGCGTCCTGCTATTGCTGGCACTGTTCACCCTATTGTCTCCCTTCCGGGTAAAAGCGGAAGGCATCCGGCAGGTGGCACCTTCGTCATCGGATAAGGCCATGTTGTTGAGCGGGAATCCGAACGACGGAAATTTTGCTACCGCAGATAGCCCGGCATCCAGCCGCCTATTCCTGCAGTTTAAAGAGGCCGGAGAAAAGCTTTACCTGGGGCTGTCGCGGGAATATACCGAAGGGGGTAACCCGGCTGGTACGAGTAGCTATTCTTTCCAGATCCGGCGTGCTTCCGACAATGCGGTGGTGCATGGCCCTTTTAATAGGAACAGCTTTGTAGAAAACCTCTCCAGTTGGGAGGACACCAACGGCAACGGCCAGTGTACCGATGATGCGGGTGATGAAGATGACGGCGACTGTGTGGAACTGTTTCCGCCAGCTTGTGCAATTACCGCCACCGTTTTCAATATCGTTTGTGATCCGGGCGCTACCGCCAGTGATTCCACTGACGACACCTTTACTTTTACGGTTGTGCTGGATGGCTTTAACCTGGGGACGACCTGGCAGACCACCTCCGGGGCAACAGGCGCCTATGGCAGCTCCGTCACTTTTGGTCCTTATGCTATTGCCGACGGTGAAGTAGTCTTAAATTTCAACGACAGTGATCAGGCCGGGTGTTCGGCTTCCGTTGCGGTGCCGCCCCCGGGTTGCTCCAACAGTTGCTTGTTGATCGCCACGGTACTCAGCGTCGATTGCCAGGACCAGGGCACCCCGGAGGACGGTACCGATGATACCTTTGTCTATACCTTACGGGTAGATGCCAACAATGCCATGGGAACCTGGGTAGCCAGTGATGGAACCAGCGGCAATTACGGGCAAGTCGTGGAATCGGTTGGGCACAGCTACGCCGAAGGCAACCTGAGCCTACTGGTTACGGACAGCGAAGGACTTTGTACGACCACTTTTTCTGTAAATCCCCCGATGCCAGCACTTTTGTGCCCGCCCGATACCGACCAGCGGGCTTTCCGGGGAGCGTGCAAATTCTGCGGGGGGAGTTGAATGAGCAGGACGTAGTTTTGCCGGAGGCACCTTGTTTTCTGGCTTTGACCTCCACGCCTATGTCAATCGGTGACCGGTTTATGCAGGGTGTGGATGTCCTGACGCCAGACGATGTCGATACCCTGGAAAATGTCTACAATTTCTTCCTGTTCTCCGAAATTGCCCTGCCATCAGATTTGGCCACAGTGGGCAATGCCGACGGTGCGGGGATGTTGTTCCGGGGGGATTACACGGGCTATACCGATCCCTGTTGTTTTTCTATGAACTATTCGTCTTCCCTGGGTGACGATGCGGGGTTGACCATTGAAAATCCCTACGTAGATACCACCGGGATGTTTACCCAGGACATGGTTCTGGTGCAGAAGTTTACCCATTCCCTGAAGATGGGGCAACCTTTCTCCCTGGTTACCACGACTTATGGAGCCGGGACCACCGGAAAGTTTGCCTGGGTTATTGTCACGGAAGAGGAAGATTCACTCGCGGTTTTAAGTACGGGCATCACGTCGGAATTCCGGCCCAACCAGGATTTGCGCTCAGATCTCACCTATCTCAACCTGTTCTGGACACAGGATAATCCTGCCAGCCTGGCCTTTTTAGGGGAAGCCATTGTGGAGCCTTACTGTGGGGTGGACCGTTTGTCTTTTAGTGACCAACTTGATTTTAACGACAATTGTAATGAGGCCTATATCAACCGGACGTTCACGCTCGGCTTTGGGAATCAGATCGATAGCTGTGCGCAACGAATTATCTTCCGTCGGCCGGAATTCAATGACATTGTTTTGCCACCCGCTACGGTAACCCTCCAGTGTGGAGACGATTATGGCCTCGATATTGAAGGCTACCCCCATCCCGACGACACGGGCTACCCACTGCTGGATACCGGCTCGGAATACATGGCCATGGATCGGAATACGCCATTTTTTAACCTGCAGTCCAGCTACAAGAACTTCCCCGATACCACGAACAACGACATGGTGCTGGACTTTACCCGCGAATGGACCATCACGGATGTGTGTACGGGCGATACCCTTTACGTCATTCTCCAGCGCATCAAAATTGGCGACTTCTTTCCGCCAACCCTGAGTTGCTCGCTGTCCAATCACTATTGCCCCATCATCCAGCAAGACATTATGCTCTTTGCTACCGATCTGCTCAGCTGTACGGCCACGGTGGTGGTGCCGATGCCCGAACTGCGGGGATTCTGCGATGAAAGCTGCGCCGATGAATGGACCATTACGACCGAAATCATCCGGGTGACCGACGAAGAAATTGTAGCAACCCTGGAGCAGGACGAAAGCCGCTCGGTGTCTAACCTGGAACGCGGCGATTATTTTCTGCATTACCTGGCGGAAGATGGAACCGGCCAGCGGGTGGAGCAAACCTGCCGCATGCGCGTGGCTGACCTGCAAGTGCCTACGGCCATTTGCCGGAACCGCCTGACCATCAACCTGGACACCAATGCCCCTTTCGCGATCTTGCCCGGGCAGATCGATCTAGGCAGCAACGACAATTGCGATACCCCTGAACTGCTGCTCCGGCGTTACTACGAAGCGGGTACCGCCGACTGTTCCGGTACGGCAACAGGATTTGGCGCGTGGCAGGAATCTATTGGTTTTTCCTGTTGTGACGTGGGCCAGACCTTCCTGGTCGAACTCCGCGTCATGGATGCGGACAGCAACCGCAATGGCTGTACGACCCTCATTGATATTGGCGACCAAACCGCGCCCGTGTTGAGTGGTTTGACGACCCAGGTTTTGCCGTGTGCGACCTTGCCGGCTAACTTTGACCCGGCCGATTCGTTGCAACTGGTGGCGCAGTTTGGGCAGCCAGTGGCTACCGACAATTGCCAGGTTTCGGTAGTGGAGTTAAGCCCCGAACTCAGCTGGAATAACTGTGAACTGGGCAGTATTCTGCGCAAGTTTGTGGCTACTGACACCTACGGCAATACCACTGCCGTACCCTACGAACAATTGATCACCGTTGGCAACAATGACAGTTACGGAATCCGTTTACCCAAAGATCTGACAACGGATTGTCTCGACGGCCTCGAAGAACTTCAGTTCATGGCGCCTGGTTGCGGTAATTTTACGGTTGAATACGAAGATGTCGACCTGGATCCGGCAGGGGCAGGTTGTCTGCGCATTCAGCGAACTTACCGCCTGGTCAATACCTGTACTTACGATGGGGTCAGCGCACCGGTAGTGATTAGTCGCAGCGAAGATTGTACTGCCGCTGCTGGCGCATCCTACACCTGGCTGGTGGTCGACAATGGGGCTGCGTTCATCGATGCCGATAGCCTGGCTACCAACCCGCTGCCGCCAGCGACAAGTTGTGGCAATCCGGCCGGTTACTGGCGTTCCCTGCCCAATGTTGGTGCCTGGGAATACACCCAGATTATCGAGCTTAACGACAATACACCTCCCAGCCTGACGTACCGTTTGCCTACTCCCGTGTGTACGGTAGACAACAGCTGTGAAGCACCGGTAAACCTGGCGGTAACCATCGGCGAGGAGTGCCTGCCCGGCCGCACACCGGTTCGCTTGTTCCTGGACGCCGACAACGATGGCACGGTTGATGCTGACCTGTCCGCAACCACCGTACTAGGTGGCACCTGGCCCAATTACCAGATCAATGGCCGCTTCCCCATTGGCAACCACGCCTTTGTTTTCCAAGCGGAAGATGCTTGTGGGAACACGGCCAGCGAGCGCATTCCCTTCGCGTTAGCGGATTGTTTCATTGAGCAACCCCTTTGTGATATAGGTCTGGAGGTACAATTGGTTCCGGTGGTACCGGTCATTGATGTGGATGGGGATGGTGACCTGGACGAAGCCGCCGTCGTTTTATCGGCAGCCTTACTGGCCGAAATGGCGGGCCTTGACTGCTCGGGGAGTTATCGTTTTTCCGTCAACAAGCCAGGACAGACACCCAATTTCGGGAACACGAGCCTGATCCTGACGTGCGAAGACCGCTACACGGCTACCCGCGAAATTGTCGTTCGGGACCAGGCTTATAATCCCCTCGCCTTACAGCCAGATGGCAGTATGGGAGGGCCTAATTATCGGCATTGTACCCTTCAGCTATTCCTCCAGGACAGTTTGCAGGTTTGCACGTCCTGTGCCGTCAGCGAGTTGGAAATCGAAGGGGTCATCAGGGATCGGCGGCTCCAACCCATCAGTGAAGTGATGGTGGAATTATTGGTGAATGAGGTGCCAGGCGAACAGACTTTTACCACCCTGGATGGTAAATTTGAGTTCTCCAACCTGGCTTTTTCTACCAACTACGAAGTGCGACCTTTCAAGAATGACGATGTCCGCAATGGCATTTCGGCATTGGATCTCATCCTCCTACAGCGCCATCTGTTGCTGCAAACGGTGATTGCCAATCCTTACACCCTGCTGGCAGCCGACATCAACCGCGACGGGCAGGTAACCACCCTGGATCTCTTGTTCATGCAGGCCTTGCTCCTGGATCGCATCCAGGTATTTCCCAATAACACCAGTTGGCGGTTTGTGCCCAGCGCCTATCCGCTTACCGATATTGCCGCTGATATGCCGGATTCGTACAACTATTACAACCTGATCAACTGCCAGTTTGGCCAGGATTTTATCGGGGTAAAAATAGGAGACCTCAACGGTTCGGCCAGTGCCAACGGCAGCTTAACCGGGTATGAAAACGGTGGCCGTGGCCCCTGGCCATTGCGGGTCGATGACCAGGAATTGCGCGAAGGTGCCAGCTACCAAATCCCGGTACGCGCCAGCGATCTGGCACAATGGAGTGGCGCGGAATTAACCCTGGCTTTTGAGCAGCAACAAGTGGAAGTTCTGAAAATTGAACCGGGCATCCTGACGGCAGGTGACCTGAATACAACCAACCTGAACCGGGGGATACTGAAAGCCGTGTGGGCTGCGGGTACTATCCCTGTGGCTGCACAGCAGCAACCCCTGTTTACTTTGGTGGTCCGGGCCAAGGCCAATAACCAACTGTCCAAGGTGCTGCACCTGAGCTAGCAGGTGGTTTCGGTGGCTTATGACCAGGGGCTGACCGCCCATGAACTGATCCTGGAATTCCGCACCGGACCAACTAAACTGTTGCTGCTGGCCAATAAGCCGGATCCTTTCCACACGGAAACGTACGTAGAATTTTACTTGTCTCAGGCCGGTGAATACTTGCTGGAAGTGAATGATATCAACGGCAAATTACTTCAACGTAGGCAAGCGGTAGTACCTGCGGGTGTCCAGCAGGTCATCGTGGATGGCAGCCAGTTGCCAGCTGGAGTGCTATTTTATAAACTCACCTTTGCCGGACAAAGTGTGACCAGGAGGATGGTGAAATTCTAGGCTATTCGGCTGTAAGGGGCGTTCCGGCACGGCTGCTTTCATCGCTAATGAATGGGAGCAGCCGTCGCGTTTTAAGGGGCCATTACATTACACCAATGCTATTCGCTCAGTCGGGTATTCACGACGATCTCACTGTGCAGCGTTCGGTGAACGGGGCATTTGTTGGCAATTTCGAGGAGTTTGGCCCGTTGGGTGGCATCGAGATCGCCCTGGAGTTCGACGATCCGGTCGAAGTAGTCGATTTTACTGGCGTGCGCTTCCACGGCAGCCATGTCGGTTGCATAATCTTTGCGGTGGCTGAGGTGGACCCGTACTTCGTGTAAGTTCCAGTTTTTGCGGCGGGCGTACATTTGGATGGTCATGGCAGTGCAGGCGCCCAGGCTGGCGGAGAGGAGTTCGTAGGGCGAGGGGCCAAAATCGTTGCCGCCAATTTCAACGGGCTCGTCGGCGGTGAGGCTGTGCTGGCGAGCCATGATCTCGGTGGTGAAGCCGGTATCGCCCAGCCGGACCACTACTTCCTGGTTGGTTGTTAATGCTTCGCTTTGGGGGATAGGGAGGTAGCGTTGGGCCCAACTGGCGATGACCTGACCTGCGTAGTGCGAGTCGGCTTTATCGCTCAGCAGGTGATCTGCGCCGTCCAGGGTAATGAAGCTTTTGGGGTGGTGGGCTGCCTGGTAGATTTTGGCGGCATTTTCGATGGGCACCGTCAGGTCTTGTGGGGAGTGTAAGACCAGGAGGGCGCGGTTGAGGTGAGCGATTTTAGGGGTTTGCTGGTGCTCGGTAATGTCGTCCAGAAACTGCTGCTTCAGGCAAAAAGATCGCCCCCCAATATTTACGGCGGCTTCCCCTTCGGCGGCAATGAGGTGCTGCTGGTTGGCAAAGAGATGACGGACGTGGGCAGGATCGAAGGGGGCTCCAATGGTGGCTACTGCTTTGACGGAGGGCAACTGGTCGGCGACGTGGAGGACGGCCGCGCCACCCCACGAGTGGCCAATGAGTAGGGCCGGTGCCTGGTAGTTCTGCTGCAGGTAGTTGGCGGCAGCTACCAGGTCAGACAAGTTGGAGGAAAAATTGGTCGCCGAAAAATCGCCTTCACTATCGCCCAGACCAGTGAAATCGAAACGCAAAACCGCGATCCCTGCCTGGTTGAGCGCCCGGCTGATGTGGCGCACCGCCGTCAGGTTTTTACTACAGGTAAAGCAGTGGGCAAACAGCGCGTAGGTATGGGGGTGTTGGTTGACGGGCAATTCCAGGCGGGCTGCCAGTTGCTGGCCTGTCTGGTTGGGAAAAGTGATTTTTTCGGATGGCATAGGGTGAGATTTAGGTGGTGAACGATGGATGAAATACGGAAAGAGCGTACTGCTGCTGGCGGAAGTTACGGTTGTTTTCCGAGGGCCCACCGCAGAAAATGAGGTAAGGCCACTGCCCAGGTAGCTGGTTCGTGCCGTCCGCCGGTTATTTCCAGGTACTGCAGGTCTTTTACGGGATGATAGCCCTTGGTTTCCAGCGCCTGGATCAGGTCGAGGGTATCGTCGATAGAATCGATGATGCCGTTGTGGTTGCGGTCGTCGGTTTCGTCGAGGGTGCCGGTCTGGAACCAAAACCGCAAAGCAGGTACCCGTTTGGCTTTGGCTACCTGGGTGTGGAGAATCCGGTGACCGTCGGGGTCGGCGGCCGAAAACGCGCGGGAACGCCACCAAAGGGCGCCGGAGAAAACACCCGTCCGGCCAAAGTGCTGCGGGTAATGCCAGGCCAGGTCGAAGGCTGCCAGCCCGCCGAGCGAAAAGCCAGCAATGGTGGTTTGCGCTGCGGTGCTCTCCATGGGGTAGTGCTGTTGCAAGTAGGGGAGGAGCTCTTCCACCACGAACCGGGCATGCTGGGGGGCTAGTTTGCCGCGCCCGGCATAATCGGCCTGCTGGATGGTACCGTATTCCTGCATCCGCCGCTCGTTGGCGTGAATACCAACCATTACGAAAGGGGGGCAGGCTGCCGAAGCCATCAATTCCTGCTGGATAGCAGCAGCGTTCATCCGCACCAGATCCTGGCCATCGTGAAAAATGACCACGGGAAAGGAGGTTGATCGAACGGATTGGGGAGCATAAACGTCTACCTGTAGGCGCCGTTCGAGGTAGCGGCTGTCCAGGTGGTGTTCGTGAACTTCCACTGGCCGGATAGCTGGCACCCGCAGGAAATCCGACACCCAATTAAATAATTTAGACAATCCCGACACCGGCATGGTTGTGCTGTATTTGAAGTTTAAAATGGGTGCCGAAGGTCGTATATTTTTTGATTCTTTGGCAAAACGGGTGACTGCTTTAGCGTTGCCCGGTGTTTTTGAGTCCAACGAAGAATAAAAATAAGGCAAAAAGCCAATCGTTTTGAGAAGAATAAACCGCTTTTGTCGGGCCGGGCGGAATAAAAAGCCAATTATTGTTATCTTCCCTTTCGTTAATTTGGAAAAGGATTTCGTAATACTTTGTAAACCAAGTGGATAGCTTGTTTACTTGGCGTAAACACCCTAATTTTGCTGAAATTTCACCACAAAATTCAAGCTCGTGCAGGAACAACTCATTCAATTCTATTCTCATCACCTGGACCGGGATATCGATATGCTCATTTTCGGTGACCGGGGTTATCCGGTTCTTTTGTTTCCCACCACGATGGGACGTTATTATGAGAACAAAGATTTTAAGCTGGTAGAATCCGTGCGGTGGTTTGTCGAGCAGGGTTTGGTTCAGATTTTTTGTCCCGATAGTATCAACTCCGAGAGCTGGTACAACCGCAATATCCATCCGGCCCAAAAGGTTTTGAATCATATCCAGTATGACCGCTTCCTGAGTGAGGAACTGGTGCCCCAGTTGCAGATGAAAACCCTGGCGCACAAGATTGCCGTTGCCGGCCCGAGTTTCGGTGGCTACCACGCGGCCAATTTTGCTTTCCGCCATCCCAATCAGGTCAGCCATTTGTTCAGTATGAGTGGTGCTTTTGACATCAAGAGCTTTCTGGACGGTTACTACGATAGCAATATCTACTTCAATAATCCGGTCGATTATTTGGCCAGTGCCAACGACCCTGCGCTGTGGGGTATGAAGATCGTTCTGGGTACCTCAGAATGGGATATTTGTCTGGAACCCAACCGCCGCCTGTCCGACATTCTCAGCGCCAAGGGCATCGATCACTGGATGGATGTGCGGGGGTGGCAGAAACACGACTGGCCACTCTGGCGCGAAATGTTTCCCCATTACCTGAGCTTGTTGTAAGCAAGATCTTTTGCAGCAGGTGCCTGTTTTACCACAGGATTACTTACTTTCGTAAATTAGCATTTCCAAACTCATTATCATTTTTCCAATGAAGAAGATCGGCATTTTACACGGCGAAGAGCGTTCCTTCCCCGAGGCTTTTATTGAGCGTGTCAACAGCAAGGGAGAAAAAGGCATCATCGCCGAAGCCGTCAAAATTGACAAAGTTGTTCAGGGCGAACCCAGTGGTTACGCCGTCATCATTGACCGCATTTCCCAGGATGTGCCCTTCTACCGGGCCTACCTGAAGAACGCTGCAGCCACCGGTACGGCCGTCATCAATAACCCTTTTTGGTGGAGTGCTGACGAAAAATTTTTCAACAATGTCCTTTCCGTAACGGAAATGAATGTGCCCGTGCCCAAGACGGTGCTGCTGCCTTCGAAGGAACATCCCGAGGACACTTCGGCCGATTCTTTCAGCAACCTGGCTTTCCCGCTCGACTGGCAGGGCATGTTTGAATACATCGGTTTTCCAGCCTACATGAAGCCCCACTCGGGTGGCGGATGGAAGAGTGTGTACCGGCTGGAAAACGCCCAGGATTTCTTTGAAAAGTACGCAGAAACCGACCGGCTGGTGATGATGCTGCAAGAAGAAATTCAGTTTGACGCTTATTTCCGTTGCTACGGAATTGGGGGCAAATACGTCCATATTATGGACTACGAACCCCGCAATCCACACCACTTGCGCTACGCGGCCAAGCACCAGGTAAGTGATGCGCTGCGCCAGCAGATGCACGACCTCGTACTGACCATCTGCCAGGGGTTGGGCTATGATTTCAATACCGTTGAATTTGCTATTCGCGATGGTATTCCGATAGCTATCGACTTCTGCAACCCTGCACCTGATGCGGAAATCAACTCGGTAGGCCCCGACAACTTTGAATGGGTAGTCGAAACCGCGGCCACCTTTGCCATCGAGAAAGCCAAAGCCAATAAGCCCGGACAGAACAACCTGACCTGGGGCAATTTTATTCGCAACGCCACGGCTGCTACCCAGCCAGCTGCAAAAGCCAAACGCGCCCCTAAAAAGGGTTGAGTTTCGGCGTAGGAAAAAGGCCCAGGCAATCAGCAAGACAGGTCATTACAACCTCGTCTTGCTGATTGCATATTGTATTTAAGGCTATTTTTTGAATATTTCGGGTTGTAAAGTCAGGTTTTTTTCCTCACCTTTATTTTTCTGGATTTGATTTCATTCAATACCAGCCATCCAACCAATTAGCCAAAGCTTTGTTTATTAATCCTGGAAGCAGGAACTTGAGTGTCCGTATTTCATTATTATTTACGATTACTATGAGTAAAGCACGTTTGGCCATTCTGGATCTGTACGACGGCACCCCCAACCAGGGCATGCGTTGTATCAAAGATATTATTGATACTTTTGGAGGTCAGGTGATTTACCAGGTTTTCGATGTACGGGGAAAGGCAGAAGTTCCTGGCCTGGATTTCGATTTTTATATTTCTACGGGTGGCCCCGGTGACCCGCGCGTAGGTGACGGCCACTGGGACGTCAAGTATTACGACTGGTTGCAGGCCGTCTGGACCTGGAATAAACACCAGGAAGCCAAGAAGCCAGTGCTGTATATCTGCCATTCTTTTCAGATGGCAGTTTCCTTTTTCAACCTGGCTGTCGTTAGCGAGCGAAAATCCATGTCTTTTGGTACTTTTCCGATACACCTCACCGACGCGGGGATGTGCGAACCCGTATTTGATGGGTTGAACAACCCCTTCTGGGCGGCTGACTTCCGGAGTTATCAGGTGATTTCACCCAACGAAGAGCGCTTTGAAGCGTTAGGGGCTGAACTGCTGGCCATTGAGAAGAACCGGCCCCACGTTCCGTTGGAACGCGCCATTATGGCCATCCGCTTTTCCCCAGAAATGCTGGGGGTACAGTTTCATCCCGAAGCCGATCCAGAGGGGATGATCGCCCATTTCATTGATCCGGAGCGCCGCGAAGCCATTATCGAAGAACACGGTGCCGAGAAATACCATCGCCTACTGGCCGACATGCGCCATCCCAAGCGGATCATGCACACTTACAGCCGGATTTCACCCCAGTTCATTGCGCAATCCCTGGCCGTGGTGCACAGAGAAGGCGTACTGGCTTAAGCCTCATTTCAATTCACCAGGCGCTGCCTATTCGTCGCTGTAAATCATGGTCCCCATGGCTGATACCCCCCCCCGAACTCCGGTGGCTGGACACCGCTACCCGCCTGCTCGACAACAGTTTCCGCATTCCGGGAACCGACATCCGGTTTGGTTTTGATTTCCTCATTGGCCTCATCCCCGGTTTTGGGGACATCGTTTCCCTGGGTATCAGTGGGTTACTGGTGGGAACCATGGCGCGCAAAGGCGCCAGCGGGATGGTGGTGGTGAAAATGATGGGCAATATACTGCTCGACGCCATCGTGGGTGCGATCCCTCTTTTAGGAGATATTTTTGACCTGGCGTTCCGGGCCAACCGGCGCAACCTGCACCTGTTGCAAGCGCATTATACCACTGGCGAACACCAGGGAAGTGCCTGGCCGGTTGTCATTTTGGTCGTACTCGTACTCTGCGGAATGATCATAGCTGCCACTTACCTGATCTGGCAGATTGTCAGTTGGTCTTTCGGACTGCTTTTCGCGTAGCATTCAAGGAGGTTACTTGCGATAAAGCCCTGTTGGGTAAATGGATGTTTCCAAAAAAGCCTAAATTTACCCTTACTTAGCACCACTGATGGATAGCTAAGCAGGATCTTTATCTATTTCAACCTACCTAACCATGAAGCAATATTTTTTCTTACTGCCCTTACTGGGCCTCTTAGCCTGCCAACCCGCTCCGGCGCCCGAAACGACCGAAACGGTTGCTCCTGCGGAAGAATTTGTCTGGAGCCCGGAATCCTTTGCGGATAAACGCATCATTCGGTACCAAATTCCGGGGTTCGACCAATTGAGCCTGCAACAGAAAAAGCTGGTCTACTACCTGACAGAGGCAGGGCTGGCTGGCCGCGACATCATCTACGACCAGAACTACCGCCACAACGTGGAGATCCGCGCCGCCATTGACGCGATCGCCGCCAATTATCAAGGCCAGCGCAGCGGCGCCGAGTGGGATGCTTTCCTGCTGTACGCCAAACAAGTGTGGTTTGCCAGCGGTATCCACCACCATTATTCCAACGACAAATTCACACCGGGCTTTTCCCGCAGCTACCTCGAAGGGCTGATGGCCGATGTAGGCAGCACGCTGAGTGAGGATGCCCTGGTTGCCATTTTCGATCCCGCCAGGGATGCCAAAAAAGTAGCCCAGTCGGGCAAAGACCTGGTGCTCGGCTCGGCAGTCAATTTTTATGCCCCCGACATTACCCAGGCCGAGGCCGAGGCTTTTTACGCCAAACTGAAAACCCAATTGCCCGATCCCCGGGTGAGCATGGGCCTCAATAGCCGTCTGGCCCGCAATGAGCAGGGCGCCTTGTACGAGCAAGTCTACAAAGCCGACGGCCTCTACGGGGCAGCGATAACCCAGATCATCGGTTGGTTGCAGAAAGCCGTTGCCGTAGTCGAAAGCGAGCCGCAGGCCGCTGCGCTGCGCCAGTTGATCAAGTATTACCAAACGGGTGATTTGGCCGATTGGGACGCCTACAACATCGCCTGGGTAGGTGCTACCGCGGGGGATATTGACTACATCAACTCTTTCATTGAGGTCTACCTCGACCCCCTGGGCCGGAAAGGCAGCTACGAAAGCATCATTCAGATCAACGACTTCGATGCTTCGGCCCGGATGGCCAAGGTGGCTGAAAATGCCCAGTTTTTTGAGGACAACAGCCCGGTCATGGACCAGCACAAGAAACCGACCGTCTCTGGCGTCAGTTACAAGGTGGTGAACGTAGCCGGTGAAGCCGGTGATGCCAGCCCCGTCACCCCCATTGGCGTAAACCTGCCGAATGCCGACTGGATCCGTGCCGATTACGGCTCTAAGTCGGTGAGCCTGGGCAATATCAGCTTCGCTTACAGTCAGGCAGATGGCCCCGAATTGCGGGCCGAGTTTGCCAACGATGAGGAGGAAAAAGCCCGCGCGCAGAAACACGGCCAACTGGCCGGGAAAATGATCACCGCTCTCCACGAAGTATTGGGGCACGCTTCTGGTCAGTTGGAACCCGGGGTAGCAACGCCCGGCGAAACCCTGGTCAACTACGCTTCCCCCCTCGAGGAAGCGCGCGCCGACCTTTTCGCCCTTTACTACATCATGGATCCCAAGCTGGTGGAGTTGGGGCTGGTGGAGAGCGACGAAGTGGGTAAAGCCGCCTACGACAATTACCTCCTCAATGGTATGATGCTGCAACTGCGCCGCATCGAACCCGGCGAAAATATCCAGCAGGCACACATGCGCAACCGCCAGATGGTGAGCGCCTGGGTAATGGAAAAAGCCGTGGCCAGTGGTGTGGTCACCATGTCGGTTCGCGACGGAAAAACCTATATCGACATCAAGGACTATCCGGCTTTACGGACCCTGTTCGGGGAGTTGTTGCGGGAAGTTCAGCGCATCAAGAGCCAGGGAGATTACGACGCTGGTATGGCGTTGATCGAAAACTATGGTGTCCAGGTCAACCAGAACATCCACCAGGAAGTACTCAGCCGCAGCGAAAAGCTGAACATTCCGCCTTATGGTGGGTTCATTAATCCGCAGCTGGTGCCCGTCATGGACGCCGCTGGAGTGCTCACCGATGTGAAAGTGGAATACCCTGCCGACTTTATGACCCAAATGCTGGATTACGCCCAGCGGTATTCGTTTTTGCAGGGCAAATAATCGGCGGCGCCTGCTGACGGTAGCCAGCCGGGCCGTATCCGTCAGGAAAGCGGAATCGCTCCTTATGGAGCGATTCCGCTTTCCTGTTTTTAAGATTTGGGCAGCCATTCTCAGTGCCATTGGCCCGGAAGGTAAGCACGTGTGTTTGGCCGCGCTGGCTTTTGCCAGGCGCGCTGGGGTCGGGAGGATCTCTATTATCTGGAGGGCTACTTGCCAGGGCCCTTGGAGCTGTGAGGTAGGGTGAAAAAAAACTGGGAACCGTTATCCTCTGCGCTTTTTACCCAAATTTTACCACCGTGGTATTCGACGATTTTTTTGCACATGGCTAACCCGACGCCCGTACCCTGGTAGTTTTGTTTGTCCAGCCGTTGAAAAATGTCAAAAATCTGGGTTTGGTAAACGGGTTGCATGCCAATACCATTGTCTTCTATCCAGAAGAGGTGGGTCGAAGTGGTTACGCGATAACCAATGGAAATGGTTGCGGCAGTAGGCCGGCTAAATTTGATGGCGTTGTCCAGCAACTGACGGAACAGCTCGCGCAGCAAGTGGGGATAGCCCATTACTTGTGGCAGATGGGTGTCGACCTCCAGGTTTATTTTACGGGAAGCCAGCGTAAGTTCGAATTGTTGGACAACTTCATTAATTAGCGGTTTCAGTTGAATGGGGGAGGGTTTTATTAGGGGTGGATTGGCCAACTTCGTATAGGCCAGCAGGTCGTTGAGCAACTGGTTCATGTGGCGCGCGCTACTGAGAATAAACCCCAGGTAATCTTTGCCATCCTGATCCAGTTTTTCGTGATAGCGTCGATTTAATAAATCTGCAAAAGCGCCTATATTGCGCAGGGGTTCTTTGAGGTCGTGCGAGGTGATATTGGCAAATTTTTCCAGGTCAATATTCTTGGCGGCCAATTCTTTGTTGTTGTGTTCCAGTTTTCGGGCCAGTTTAGCCTGCTGGCGGTAAGACTGGTGGTAGGTCAGTAAAAGAATACCCAAAAAAGCAGTAATACACAAGAGGAGGGCATTCCAGAGTTGGGTGTTGGCGCGGTTGAGTTCCTCCCCGTCCTGGTGGGCTGCTACCAGGTGCTCTTGAGCCAGGTTTTTGGCCGTAAAATTCTCCTGAATGGCGGTGATGGCCTGGTCTTTGTTTTGCTTAATCAGGGCTGCTGCAAACTGGCGGTACTGTTCGTGGTAGAAATAGGCCGCCTTCAAGTCACCTTTGGCTACGGCTATTTGCCCCAGGAGTAATGCCGCGTCGGCCTGGAGGTCAAAAGTGCCAATTTCGGTGGCCAGGCGGCTACTTTCCTTTACGTATTCTTCGTGCTTAGGTAGGATAAGTGCTTCGTTCAGCATGGCCAAAACTACGATTTCGTGGAGGCAGATGGCTATTTGCCGTTTATTTTGTGTCTGTTTGACATTTTCCAGGGCTATTTCCCAGTAAGCTAAGGCTAATTTGTAATTGCCTTCCAACAGCGCTAATTTTCCTAGACACCCTTCCACGTGTGCTAAAGCACTGGCACTTTTTAATTGTTGGGCCAATCCCATAGCCAATAAATAGTTTTGTTTGGCGGCGGCCAGTTTTTTGTATTTCACCGATACATCGCCAATATTGCTGAGGGAAAAAATTAGTCCCGCCGTATCCTAAGTGCTTTGCGAATCACCAACCCCTGCTGGTAGAAAACCAGGGCCGTATCGTACTTTGCCTGGTCAAAATAGATGTTTCCAATGTTGTTGTAAGAACGTCCCAAACCCAGATTGTCACCAATTTTTTTCCGAATATGCAAGGCTTTTAAATAATAATTCAGTGCTTTGGGAAGGTCGCTTCGCAGCCAGTGAATCATCCCGATGGTGTGTAGCGCGTCGGCTTCTCCTCGGGCATAGTTCAGCTTGCAGGCATCGGTTAGTGCCGCCGTTGCCAACACCAGAGCACTATCTGGTGAAAAATTCTTCTGGCTCCAGGCAGCATCGTTGAGCAGATCGACGACCGTCATGTCTTTAGCGGCTATTGGTCTTCCGGCCACCAGGGGCGGGGTCCAGGAGAACAAAGTAACCACGAAGAAAAAATAGATCAATCTCATGTAAAAGCCAAATGGTAATTCGGCGAATTTTAGGTATTAGACCACGAAAATTGTTAAAGAAGGGGAGAAAACACCAAAATTGAAACCATAGATGAGCAACTTGCTGTAAATATATATTATTATAACAGGAATGGGTAAATTTAACCTACAAGGTCATCTCCTTACCGACAAATAAATGACCACAACAGTGTCAGGGCGGGCAAATAATGTTGTTGGTAATACCCGGAAATTGGGCATTTTAATTTAGGTTCGCGCTGGTATTACATGCTAACGACCTGAATATCCTAAGGTAAAACTAAAAACATGACGGGTTTGAAAAACGTATTTAGCCTTGTTGTTCTGCTCTTTTGGCTCCTCCCTGCTCAGGCCCAGGAGCGCAGTATAAGTACCCTGCAGGAGGGGTGGAAATTTGCCCGCGGCGAACAAGCCAACGGTGCTTCCCCTACTTTGGACGATACCCGTTGGGAGACGCTGAGTGTGCCCCACGACTGGGCCATTAGCGGCCCTTTTGATCCCCTGGGGAATGGCAATACCGCCAAACTGCCCTGGCAGGGGCAAGGCTGGTACCGCCGTACCCTGGATCTTCCTGCCACTGCTGCGGGCCAGCGCATCTACCTCCTCTTCGACGGGGTGATGGCTTTCCCTAAAGTGTACCTCAACGGACAGTTGGTTGGCGAATGGGACTACGGCTACAACTCCTTCTATCTGGACGTGACGGACCAGGTCATCTTTGGTCAGCCCAACCTGTTGGCGGTACACGCCGATACCCGGGCGCACGACAGCCGCTGGTATCCTGGCGGCGGCTTGTACCGCAAGGTCCAACTGCTTCTGGTCGATCCCGTACACGTGGCCATTTGGGGCACTTTCATTACCACGCCGCTGTTGAAGCCGCACTATGCCGACGTCAACATCCGCTCTACCATCAACAATGATGCCCCCACCGGAGATACGGTGCGGTTGAAATACCAGCTCATCAGTCCCAACGGACAGGTCGTAGCAACAGGAAAGGTGGCCGGCTATATTGGTGGCGGCCAGCACCGGGATTTGGAAACGACCATTACCCTGCCCCAGCCGCAGCGTTGGGATGTGGATCAGCCGGTATTGTACCAGGTGAAAACCGAGGTATTCAGCGGTGGGCGCCTGACCGATACCGAGATCAGTGATTTTGGGGTCCGTAGCATCCGCTTCACGGCGGATCATGGCTTTTACCTCAATGATCGCCGGGTGCAGCTGCGGGGGGTCAACCTCCACCACGACCAGGGCCCGCTGGGCGCAGCCTTCCACCCGCGCGCCCTGGAACG
>Ga0075467_10000327_pt1 | contig 36549 bp, 30 predicted proteins | sample DEB08_DNA_9_FD_75067 | JGI IMG/M metagenome (GOLD analysis project Ga0075467, IMG submission 75067) | Aqueous microbial communities from the Delaware River and Bay under freshwater to marine salinity gradient to study organic matter... | ecosystem: Environmental > Aquatic > Marine > Coastal ... | reverse complement strand
ATTCATATTATATTCATTTTTACCCTTGCTGTCTGTATGACTTTCAACTTTAATGGTTAATGATGGATATTTTTTCATAATGGCCACAAGTTTGTCTAGCTCAAAAGCCGCTTTAGGTTTCACATTGGACCTATCATAATCAAAATAAATTGGGTTTAAAACAATTTGGTCCCCTTGAATAATTGCTTCGATAGGGCGAATATATACTGACGACGTTACTTTCGTGTCGTTTGCCGCCTCTACTGTAGTAGCATTACTTTCATAATTCTCAGCTACAGCCTGTAAAATATGCTCCTTATCACAAGCAGCTTTAAAAGATACTTTTCCGTTTGCATCTGAAGTTTTTGAACTCAACTTATTTTCAGCGGTGTCATATAAATCTACACGCGCTCCCGAAATAGGAGCTTTAGTGTATTCATCAAGAATAGTAGCATCAATTGTCACTGTACACGGTGCTTCAAGTGCATTTAAGGCATAAATATCATCACTTCCTTTTCCGCCTTTTCTATTTGAAGACATAAAGCCAGTTTTCGTATTTGGATCATAAATAAAAGCGAAATCATCATCTACACTATTGGCACCTTTCCCTAAATTGACAGGATCATTAAACCCATTTCCTCCATTGGCTTCGGCATAAAATCCATCGAGCCCACCTAATCCTTGGTGTCCGTTACTAGAGAAGTATAAAGTACCATTAGAATCGATGTGCGGAAAAACTTCTTTTCCTTCGGTATTTATATTGTCTCCCAATCTTTCTGGAGTTCCAAACACACCTTGTGCATTCACAGAAACCTTATAAATATCTGAATCTCCTTTTCCGCCAGGTTTATTACTAACATAGTATAGGGTATTGCCGTCTGGGCTTAAAGCAGGATGGCCATTGGAGTATTCACTGTTATTAAATGGAACTGAAAAAACACCTCTCCAATTTCCGTCAATTTTTTCAGAGTAATAGATGTTTATTTGATTAACCCCTTCTTCATTTTTAACATACTTCCCTTCAAAATAGTCATTCCGATCAAAGTACATGCGTTTACCATCTGCAGTAATAGCAACATTTCCTTCATGGTACTTGGTGTTTACATCCCCTTCTAGTAATTCGGCATTTTTAATGGTGTTACCAACAAGGCTCGCTTTATAAACATCCAAGAAAGGTTGATCATCCCAATGGTATTTTTTACGACTCGTATTTCTTGCTGAAGAAAAATAGAAGTCTTTACCAATAACAACTCCTCCAAATTCTGAGTACTCTGAATTTAGATCCTTAAGGTTCTTAACTTCATACCTTGCAAGAGCATCCATAATTTGCGGAACATAATCCGGATTTTTCATAAACTCAATCGCACGGGAATCGGAAGGTTTCATCTCCGAAAATTTCTTCATCCAAGTATTATAATCAGATATTTTACCATTTGCTTTCAATGACTGTGCATAATTGTACACAGTCTCTGAGTCTACCTTTTTGCTTTTCACAACACGTTTGTAATATGGCTCAGCCTTTTTCGTGTCGTTTATAAAGAAATAGCTGTTTGCGAGTTTTTCATAAACATATCTGCTGCCTTCCCCTTTCTTGAGTAATTTTTGATAAGCTTTGGCGGCATCTGTATAAGCCAATCGGTCGTATAATTGGTCGGCTTTTTTGGTTTTGCTATTCTGAGCAGTAGCTATTGATGTGCTTACGGCTATTATTAAAAGGAATGTATATATTTTTTTCATTTTGAATGAAATTAAATTTATTAATTAGAAGTATCTCGGTGAGCGCATTGTACGTTTCTTAAAGAACAAGTCGAAAGTGAGTATCACCTCGTGAGAAGCGGCAGCTACTGTTTTAATTTCCGAAGTTACACTATCATAGGCATATCCAACACGAATGTTAGGGGTCACCTGGAATCCAACCAAACCACTGAAGGAATCATCTAGGCGATACGATGCACCGAGTTCGAATTTTTCAAAAAACAATGCATTTATATTTGCGTCATAAGAAAGAGGTGAATCAAATGCCGTTTTTACCATTACCGAAGGCTTTAATTTAAAATTATCATTTATTTGGAATACATATCCAGCTGTTCCGAAAAAATGATTGGTTTCAGAGCCATACTTAATCCCATTTTCATCTAAATGAACCGACTTAAGCAAATTTGGAACCGAGACGCCTACATAAAATTTATCGCCATATAAAAAAGCTCCCGCTCCAATATTTGGATAGGTTTTATTAATGTTTTGAGAGAAAAATGGATCGCCTGGGTCTTGCAAAGCTAGATCAACAAGGCCTACATCGTGGAATGTAACACCTGCTTTTAACCCTAGTGCTAGCTTCGTTGAAGCTCCAACTTCAAGTGTATAAGAAAAATCTGCGAATACATTTGTTTCACTAACTGGTCCTAATTCATCTTTTATTGCTGATAGACCTAAACCAATTTTATCACTTATCGGTGAATGAGCTGAAAATGTAAAAGTTACGGGTGCATCTTCAAAGCCGGACCATTGATTCCTGTAGAGTGCAGTAACAGAAAGACTCTCTTTCGAACCAGCATAAGCGGGGTTTACCACATTCATATTGTACATATATTGGGTGTACTGAGGGTCTTGCTGAGCCGAGGCATCTTCGGCGCACAGTACAACGAGTAAGAGTACTAATAGGGTTAATTTTTTCATTATAATTGGTTTAATTTAATTCTGTTATTTGTTTTATTATATCCATCCAGCATCAACTGTATTTTTAAAACTGATACACAAGGATTGTTCATCTGATTTATAAAATCAATTGAGTTTTGTTAAATCAGTTTCTCTTAATTTGAATCCCTGTTTAGATAAACCCAGCCAGTTTTTACAGACCCAAATTCTGTATTCGGTGTCGCAAATTTTATAACGTAGAAATAGGTTGCTGTCGGTAGTTCTGAACTATTATCCGTCTGTCCACACCATTGGTCAAGATAGTTGCCGTTACTATATACTGAAGTTCCAAATCGATTAAAAACTTCAATCGAAAATGACCCGTTTTTGTCCACCAAATATTCGAGGTCAAGACAGTCGTTCATGCCATCATCATTTGGTGAAATTCCCTGTGAAACAACACAATTTGAAATATTATACAAGCTAATATCTACAGAATCTGTTCCAGTACAATCACCTTTTGTTATTACGACTGAATAGGTCTGAATACCAAATGCTCCCGTCGCAATCTCAAAACTTAGATCGGGAGATGATTCTCCGGCTATGGAATCTCCGTTTAAAAACCATTGATATGTCACATCTGTTTCAGAAGTCGTTGCTGATATGGTTTGCGTTTCATTTACACACGATTTAAAGTCATCACCTAAAGCTACTTGTAAGTCATTTCTAGGAGTAACTACAACCATCGCATTTCCATTGCATCCTCCGCCGGTAACTAAGACGCTGTAAGTTCCAGTTTCCGTAATTTCTAATGTAGGGAGTGTTTCATTCGCGATCGGCGAACCATTAAAGCTCCAAGCATAAGAGGCAAGAGCTCCATTGTAGTTAGAAACATCAGCTTGTAATACAACATTGTTATCAAAACAAGTTTCAAAGTCATTTCCAAGAGATACTAATAAATCTATAGCGGTAATTACAACAGTGTCAGTCCCAGTGCAACTACCGGCTGTAACAACTACCTTATAGGTCCCATGCTCGCTAGGAGCGAGTATGGCGTCAGTAGCTCCAGTAATCACATTACCGTTTAGGCTCCACACATAATTCGCTAGCAATGGATCAAAGTTTGACGGGGAAGCATCAAGAATTACAGAATCTTCAAAACAAGTGGCAATATCAGCGCCTAAAGATATATCTAAGCCCGAGGAACTAATTACGATACTATCTGTGCCACTACACACACCACCATTCACTATTACGCTATAAGTTCCTATCTGTGTGGCTGTATAAGTAGGTTGTGTTTCACCAATAAGTATTGTACCATCTAAGCTCCATTCGTAGCTAGCTAACGCAGGGTCGTAATTAGATGGAGAAGCGTCAAGTACTACTGCATTTTCAAAACAAGTTTGAAAATCATCACCAAGTGTGATCGATAAGTCCATGGTAGATACAGTGACGCTATCGGTTGTCGAACAAATTCCTTTTGTAACGACCACCGAATAAACACCAATTTGAGTGACCGACAATGTTGGTTGCGTTTCTCCAGTAAGGACTGTGCCGTCTAAACTCCATTCGTAATTCGCTAGGGTAGGATCGATATTTGATGGCGATGCGTCTAGCACTAATGCTTGCTCAAAGCAAGTTTCATTATCTGGGCCTAATTCAACTAACGGACTTTCATCCAAATCAATCGTAACACTTTCGGAAAGAGTACATCCGTCTATAGTAACATCAACCGAATATGTTCCAGATTCAGTTACCGTTATCGTTTGCGTCATGTCTCCTGTATTCCATAAAAAAGAAGCACTGCCTGTAGATCCTGAGATAGCAGCAGTAATATCGTATGAAGATTGATCGCAGAATTGTTGGTCCCCGCCTAAATCAACAGCGAAAGAAATGGTAGATGTTACAACCACTTCGTCTGTCAATACAACCGTGTCTCCATTACATGTATTTGTATATGTAACTCTGGCAGTATACGTTCCATTTCCGCCAGGAGGGCATACGTTTAACGTTGGAGTTGTTCCTATAACCGTTCCTGAAGCATCTAACCATTCGAATACAAAGGTCTCAACTCCGTCTGGCGCAAAACGCCAAGCTTCATTATTAGTGGTCCAAGGGGAGTCTGAAGTATTTCTTCCAGGTGGCACATAAGCAACAGTTCCAGCATTATTTTGTATCCCTAAGGCAGCATTACCACTGTTCCAAGTTGGACAGCTTGGCTTATCTTGAATATAAACTTCAACTACATTAGAAAACTCATAAAAGACAGCCATATGGGTCGCCAGTAAAGAATTACAACTTCCGGAAAACATTGGAACTTCAAAGTATGAAACTACCAAAACTCTATTTGGGTATGTGCCTAGTACTTCATATCCAATTTCTTCTCCAGAACCTACAGAAGGGTCAATATCGTGCACTGGCGTAAAGACATTTGCTTCTGATAAAGCATCAGTCGTATTGTTTGGTAAGTTTTCAGTGAAACTCCATCCATTGCTGATATCCCCTGGATCAACATCAAATCTAATCACTCCGTTTGATCCCACTTGAAACTCTTGTTCCAAATTTCCGAAGAAACAAAAATCAAAAGGTAAACTGTCTACAGGCGACCAGGCATCATCAATATTTGGATTAAGGGAGTTTGCTAAGCCATCAAAAGCGAAGGGAGGAACATAGTCAATTGATTCTACAGAATAGGTTGCGCTACCAGTCTCAAAAGTCTCCAAGAAAGTAGCATTCAGATCTGCACATCCTGTGGTTCCACAGTCTATTACAATATCAGGACCCGCATCTACAAAAAGTGACCCTGGGCCTTGCCCAAAGGTATTGGAACTAATAAAAAAGAATAAAATGAGATGGAAAGAAAGAACTGTGTTTTTCGTGCAATATGTTTTCAAATTATGAACATATAGGGGTAATCGATTTGTCATGAGGTAAGAAGTGTTAATTTCTTCACAATTTATAGAAAATAAATAAGTAACAAAAACTTAAGCAAGTTATTTGATGTAGTGAATAAAAAGTCCGATTAATAGCTCTTAAGGGAAATCACTTTGAATGTGAAGTAAATACTCCATAAACGGGAAAATGATCGCTAAACCCACCAATATATTTTTTACCAACATAAGTTCTAAATGGGATGCCTTTGTTTCTTCCATGATAGTCTTTTAGGGAATCTGGATCAAAGATTTCTGCTTTTTTGAATCTGAATGTGTTTCCGTATTGTTGGAGGAAATTATTTGAAAGAAGAATTTGATCAAATAAATTCCAGTCTCCCTTGTAGCTTAAACTTCCTGCTAGTTTGGTATGCAATAATTCCATAGGATTATAAAAGGAAGTCCCGACTAAGTTTTTAACACTATCGCTCTGAGGATTGTCATTGAAATCTCCCATAACGATTACTCTAGCGTCAGGGTCCTTTTTTTGTATTCCATTAATAATCTCTCTGTTTTTTTTTGCTGCGGCAATTCTCTTATGGGAAGTTTCCTGAGTGCCTGCTCTTCTCGATGGCCAATGATTAATTAATATGTGGACTTTTTCTTTTTCCAAATTTCCCGTAATATGTAATATATCACGTGTATAATCTCTTATCCCATTTTCGTTAATTAATTGTAATGTTAATGCTTCTGAATGTGTTACTGTAAAATATTGTTTTCGATATAACATGGCTGTGTCAATACCTCTTTCATCGGGTGAGTCGAAATGAATAAAATCATATCCCTTGTTTTTCAAATATTCAGATTCCACTAATTGCTTTAAAACAAATGCATTTTCAACTTCCGAAACCCCCAAAACTACTGGCGGGTGGTAGATATCATTGTAACCAATTTGGTGAATGATCTTTCCTAAGTTATCAATTTTTTTTTGCAGCCTTTTTTCATTCCAGTTTTTCCTAGAAGTTGGAATAAAATCGTCGTCAAGCGTTTTAGGATCGTTTTTAGTATCAAATAAATTTTCAAGATTATAAAAAGCGAATGTAAACTGATTAATTTTTTTTTCTGAAGAATCTCCCATCTGTCGTGCAGTATTTGCACCCAAATTACAAAAAAACCTTACAAAGTCTTTTGTACCTTTGTACTTTAATTCTATCTATGATTGAAGAAATTAATATTGCGTATGAAAAGATAGTCCTAGTAGGGATTATCACACAAAATCAGAGTGATGAAAAGTCTAAAGAATACTTGGATGAACTTCAGTTTTTGGCTTTTACAGCTGGAGGAGAAGTTTTAAAAAGGTATGTTCAAAGAATGGAGGTTCCTAATCCAAAAACATTTATTGGTTCTGGAAAAATTGAAGAAGTTCGCCTATTCGTGGAGGAAAATAAAATTGACACAGTTATTTTCGATGATGAATTGTCTCCAGGGCAACAAAAGAATATTCAAAAGATTCTTGACTGCAAAATAATCGATCGCACAAACTTGATTCTTGATATTTTCGCCCAACGGGCTCAGACTAGTTATGCTAGAACTCAGGTAGAATTGGCTCAATATCAATATTTATTGCCGAGGCTTTCAGGAATGTGGACACACCTTGAACGGCAACGTGGAGGAATTGGAATGCGTGGTCTTGGTGAAACGGAAATTGAAACGGATCGACGAATCGTTAGGGATCGGATTTCTTTACTGAAGAAAAAACTCGGAAAGATCGATAGGCAAATGGAAGTGCAGCGAGGCAATCGAGGTGCACTAGTGAGGGTTGCATTAGTTGGTTATACCAATGTTGGAAAGTCTACGCTCATGAATGTGATTAGTAAAAGTGATGTTTTCGCCGAAAATAAACTTTTCGCAACCTTAGATACAACAGTTAGAAAAGTGGTAATTGGAAACTTACCGTTCTTATTGACAGATACAGTTGGGTTTATTAGAAAGTTGCCAACCCAATTGGTTGAGTCTTTTAAAGGAACTTTGGATGAAGTTCGCGAGGCAGATTTGCTTTTGCATATTGTTGATATTTCCCACCCTTCTTTCGAAGATCATATTGCTTCTGTAAATAAAACGCTAGATGAAATAGATGGATCGGATAAGCCGGTTTTAATGGTGTTTAATAAAATTGATGCTTTCAAGCCTGATGTAATCGATGAGGACGATTTAGTTACAGTAAAGACAGAGGTTCACTATACGCTCGATGATTGGAAGAACACTTGGATGAATAGAGTGAATGGTGATGCAGTTTTTATATCGGCTTTAAATAAAGAGAATTTGGACGAGTTTAAGCAAACGCTTTATAATAGAGTCAAAGAAATTCATGTCGCCAGATTCCCCTATAATAGTTTTTTGTTTACAGACTATAGTCAGTATACCGAGGAAGAATAAAAAAAGGCATGATTACCATGCCTTTTTTAGAGTATAATGTATTAGTCAAAATTATAACTTATTCCAAATGTCCAAAATGTTTGGAGCTGGTTATCAACAGTGTCAAAAGTAGTGTCTTCACTTCCAGGTAGGGATACAAAATAATTTAGAGCTTCTTGTTTATTATCACGTAAACCAAAATCAAGACCAAGCCCTATGTTTTTCCAAATAGTGTAGCCAAAAGAGTTTGTCCATGTCCAATTGGATAAGTTTTGGCTCTTATAACTTTGAAAAACTGAAAGATTAGATTTAATATTTAATTTACCAATTTTTTTGGTGTAATCTGCTACAATTTTTGCCCCTAATGAGGAATCGAAAATAAGATTCTCTTTAGCAAATACAAAATTGTAGTTCAAAGGGTGGATAACAACGATTAAGTCTTTTATCGGGGTCCAGGTAATACCAACACCTACATCTAAATACCCAGGATCATTAAAATTATCAAGAATTGTTGTTCTGTATTCTCCAAAAGTTGATAGGGCCCAAGTTTCACTCAGTTTATAACCATACAAAGAAGAGATGTTAAATACATCGGTTGTTGTTTTAAAATCTTCGTCGCTTGTTGGGTCATCCCAATCATCTAGTTTTATCCAGTTAAGATTAAGTGTTAACGAATTTCTCCAAAAATAGGAGTCTTCAATTTTATTAGCATATCCGTTAAGGGTAAAACCTATACTTCCGGAACCATTATTAGGCGAACCTTGAGCATACCAATTATTAAATTCAGAGATACTACCACCAATAGTACCAAAGGCCCCAAAATGCCAGCCAGGCAAGGCGTCTATTTGTGATTGAATTGCGTCAACTTCGCCTTGGTATTTATCAACTTCGGCCTGCTTCTCTGCTTTTTGTTTGTTTAGTTCTTCTTTATCTTGAGAAAAACCGATAGTTATGGAACATAAGCATACTAGTGTAATGAGTATTTTTTTCATAGTAATGATTTTGAACAAAAATAAAAATAATTATCAATATCCAACGATACTATTCGATGAACACTATTATTATCACTATAAACTTTAGATAAACATTGTTGAGACGGTTATTTTCTCTTGTACAATGGGACTGAAGAACAAGCCTCGCCATACATTAAGCTCTTTGTAATAGGCTGAAGACGCTGTGTTAGCAATACAAAAGCATTCTGTGGTATTGGCTTATGAGCACAGCCTTTTATAATGACCGATTTATTCGAATAGGCTTCAAGATCAAGATCATTGATTATTTCTGAAAAGACGATATTATTCAATGAATCGATGGTGCCAACAACCGACTTTTTAGCATAAGGAGCTAATGATATACTTATGAGCATATACGCCCAGCCAGGAATAATAGCATTATTAGCACAGGTAATTGCAACATATTGATCGGTATATTGTTCCCAAGGATGTTCTTTAACGAAAGCTCTGAAGTCCTTTTCGCGCAAAACGATTCCTTCAGTTAGCCATAGGGCTATATCAATAACTTTACGCTCGCCTTCAGGATAATAATCCTCTAGGTCGATTGTTAAAAGCTTGCTATTAGCAACTCTATTTACAATTTCATTTGCCATTATAACATTCCTAATTCCAACTTCGCTTCCTCACTCATAAGGTCTTGCGTCCATGGTGGATCGAAAGTGATTTCTACTTCTGCGTCTTTGACAAATTTTAGTGATTTCACCTTATCTTCAACTTCAACAGGTAAGGTTTCAGCAACAGGACAATTAGGAGTAGTTAAGGTCATGAGAATTTTCACATCATAATCTTCGTTCACAAATACATCGTAAATAAGACCTAATTCGTAGATGTCGACAGGGATTTCTGGATCATAAATTGTCTTTAAAACTTTCACGATTTTTTCGCCTAATTCCGTAGTGTCTATTTCAGTAGTTTTCATTTTGTTAATTTTTAAGTTGGGTTTGATAGGCAACAGCATAAATTTTTAGCTGTTTGATCATTGATACTAATCCATTAGCTCTAGTGGGAGATAGATGTTCTTTCAACCCAATCTCGTCAATAAAATCTGTGTTTGCACCAAGTATATCAGCCGGTTTTTGATTTGAAAAAACTCTAATTAATATTGCGATAATTCCTTTGGTGATAATTGCATCACTATCGGCAGTAAAAACAACCTTGTCATTTTCTAAAGTTGCATTTAGCCATACTTTGGATTGGCACCCCTTAATTATGAGGTCATCAGTTTTTAAATTCTCATCAATAATTGGTAATGACTTTCCTAGGTCGATCATATATTCATATCGTTGCATCCAATCATCGAACATTGAAAACTCATCAATCAATTCATCTTGTATAGCTTCTATTGTCATAAATAACTTATTGAATGGTATCTTTTACCGCATTTAGAATTACACTTTTATCGGAATCAGAATAGAGGGTGAGAATATCTCCTTTTAGCATATATGAGCCAGCAGTGTTAAGCGCACGTAATAGATTCTGTTCTGATTTCATTACAGCGTCGTCACAATAATTTTCGGAAATATTCATTTCAGTAATAATTAGGCTTTTGTTTTCTTTAGCAATAGCGCCAAAGAAGCTATTACAACCTGTCGTACCTCTTATCGATTTGTTAAATTCAGATATTTCAAAGCTCATTCCCTCGTCTTTGGAAACTTTAGTGTTGTTTACCTCTTTAACATTATATGTTCCTGTGATTTGATCTGAGCCAGAGTCTTCTATAATCTTCTTAGTTTCTTTGCAATTGGTAAAAAAAAACACGAGAATAATCAAGCTAAGGGTGGTAGTTGTTTTCATATCAACTAGTTTTATGTGAGCATTAATTGAGCCTTTTTAACTGCTTTCACTAGTAAGTCAATTTCTTCTTTAGTGTTATAAAAAGAAAAAGAAGCGCGTACTGTGCCGGGTATTTTATAATAATCCATAATGGGTTGCGTACAATGATGCCCAGTGCGAACCGCTATACCTAATTTATCGACAATAGTCCCAATATCATAAGGGTGAATACCTTCAAGATTAAAAGATATTACAGACGTTTTATTGGGTCCTGTCCCATATATTTTTAATCCTTCTATTTGTAACAGGCTTTGCGTGGCATACTCCAATAGTTCTGTTTCATAAGCTTCTATTACATTAAAATCGATACCGTTAAGATAATCAATTGCAACTCCAAAAGCAATACCCCCGGAAATGTTTGGTGTTCCAGCTTCAAATTTATGAGGTAGCTCAGCATAGGTAGTTTTTTCAAAAGTCACTTCTTTTATCATTTCCCCTCCGCCTTGATAAGGAGGTAAAATCTTCCCCCATTTTTCTTTCATAAAAAGTATGCCAATTCCGGTTGGACCACACATTTTATGTGCAGAGGTAACATAAAAATCGACATCTAATTTTTGAAGATCTGGTTTTAGATGTGAACATGCCTGAGCACCATCTATTAATACGGCAGCACCTTTTTCGTGAGCCTTAGTAATTATTTCTTCAATTGGATTAATAGTTCCCAAGGCATTAGAAACGTGATTTACAAAAACCAGCTTTGTTTTTTCTGAAAGTAATTTTTCGTAAGCTGAAAATTGCAAGGTGCCATATACATTCATTGGAATCACTTTTAGAATTGCACCGCTGCGCTCACAGAGCATTTGCCAAGGGACAATATTTGAATGATGCTCCATGGCAGAAACAATAATTTCATCTCCTTTTTGAAGTAATTTGGTAAAGCCACTTGCAACTAGATTGATTCCGTGTGTCGTTCCTGAAGTAAAGATGGTTTCATGGGCATTTTTTATATTAAAATGCTCCTGAATTTTTTTTCGCGCCATTTCATAAGCGTCAGTCGCTTCTTGAGAGAGACTGTGAACGCCACGATGGATGTTGGCATTGTAATTTGTGTAGTAGTCGACGATACTGTCAATTACTGCCTGTGGTTTTTGAGAAGTTGCCGCATTATCCAAATACACTAATGGATAGCCATTTACCTTTCGAGAAAGTATAGGGAAATCGGCTCGTATATTTTGAACGTCGAATGCCATTTGATTATATTATGAAATGAGAAATTTTAAATATCGAATCCTAGATTCACCCCAATTTTAGTAGCGATTAACTTATTTATTCGCACTTTCAGTTCGGGAATTTTTACACTTTCCAATACTGTATTTGCAAAGGCATACATGAGTAGTGCTTGTGCTTCTTTCTTAGCAATTCCACGAGAGCGCAAATAAAATAAAGCATCTTCATCAAATTGACCAATAGTACAACCGTGCGAACATTTTACATCGTCTGCAAAGATCTCTAATTGTGGTTTTGCATTAATGGTCGCTTTGTCACTAATTAGGATGTTATTATTTTGCTGAAAAGCATTCGTCTTCTGTGCCTCTTTCGCTACTATAATTTTACCATTAAAAACACCTGTAGAGGCATTGTCAAAAATACCTTTGTAGTTTTGATGACTTTCGCAATTTGGTGAAATATGATAGACTAGAGTGTTGTGATCAACGTGCTGCTTATCTTCAAGTATTGTAACTCCTTTTAAAGTTGAATCACAATGCTCTCCTTTTTGATAGAAGCTCAAGTTATTCCTAGTAATGTTTCCCCCAAATGAAAAGGTATGAACGCTACAATTACTTTCTTTTTCCTGCGAAATAAAAGTATTATCTATTAATGAAGCAGTCCGACCATCATTCTGAATTTTATAATAATCTATGACGGCACGCTTTTCAGCAAAAACTTCAGTAACTGTATTTGTTAAGACCGCATTTTCGGAAAGACATTGATGCCTTTCTATAATTTGGACGTGTGAATTCTCACCCACAACAATCAAATTACGGGGTTGTAAAAGAAGCGCTGCCTCACTGCCAGTTGAAAAGAATATTATCTCTATTGGCTTGTCAACCTCCTGATGTTTCGGAATACTGATATAAGCTCCCTCCTTAGCGAAAGCAGTATTTAAGGAGGTCAGGCTATCTTCCTTCGCAACCTTATTATAATAAGCCTCGATTATAGGTTTATATTTTGTCTTGTTTAAGGCCGAGGACATAAGACAAACATCTAATTTATCGTGAGTGGTTTCAGAAAGAAAAGAACTATAAACACCATCAATAAAAACCACTTTATAGGTGTCGATGTCGTGTAAAAAATATTTTTTAACGTCTTTAAATTCTATAGTGTGTTCCTGCTTAGGTAAAATGTTATAATCCGATTTCAAAAGAGATTTTAGGGAAGTGTATTTCCATTCTTCGTCTTTTTTAGTAGGAAAACCATTAGCTTCAAATGTTTTTATTGCCTTATTTCTAATATCATGAAGGGGAGAGTCATCTTCGTGATGATCCTCAAAAGCAATGTAAGAAGAAAGTAATTTGTCTTTAAAGTTCATATCTATATCCTGTTCTCTAGAGTTTTTATCATTCAAAATTATGGACTCAGTTGAAATGTTCACATCAAGAGTGCCATTATGACATTCATTTAGTTTACTAGTTCTTCTTTTATCCAGTCGTAACCGTTCTCTTCTAATTTATGTGCTAATTCTTTCGTGCCGGATTTCACTATTTTACCATCCATAAGCACATGTACAAAATCGGGGACGATATAATCTAATAAACGCTGATAATGGGTAATTAAAATCACAGCATTGTCACTGCTTTTTAATTTATTTACTCCGTTTGCAACAATTTTAAGGGCGTCTATATCCAAACCAGAATCAGTTTCATCTAAAATAGCTAGTTTAGGCTCAAGCATTGCCATTTGAAAGATTTCATTTCGCTTCTTTTCTCCACCTGAAAATCCTTCATTTAAAGAACGTGATAAGAATTTACGATCAATTTCCAGTAACTCTGCCTTTTCTTTAATTAGCTTCAACATTTTTGATGCTGGCATATCTTTTTTTCCTTGAGCTTTTCGGTTTTCATTAATTGCTGTTTTAATGAAATTCGTCACACTAACTCCAGGGATCTCCACTGGATATTGAAATGACATGAAAACTCCCTTATGAGCTCTTTCTTCGGGGTCTAACTCTGAAATGTCGGCACCTTCAAAAAGTATTTGCCCTTGAGACACTTCGAATTCGTCCTTTCCCGAAATAACTGAAGCCAGGGTGCTTTTTCCAGACCCATTAGGTCCCATTATAGCGTGAACTTCACCAGCTTTGACATTTAGATTGATACCCTTAAGTATATCTTTGTCTTCAACTTGGGCGTGTAGATTATTAATATTTAACATATTTATGACTTCTTTTCTTCTATTTTAATATCTTCTTTTGCTGGTATTGAGCTTACATTGAGAATTTCCGTAATTGTAAGGATTTCATCCCAACCATCGGCGCCAATAGCTTTGGTCTTAATAGTTCCTTTTACAAAAACGGGCACCATAGTAAACTCATCCTTTTTTATTGACTCAACTTGTTTCGCTAGTTCTTTTGACATTTCGTCAATTGTCACGCCGTATATAAAAGTATCCCCTTTTAATACTGCCGCATCATCCATAAATAGAAAATCTCCTCTATATTGGTCCTTTGTTATGTCAGAAATTGAAGTATCAACAACAACGGGAGTATCAACACTTTCTGGCTTTTTTTCTTCTGTATTTTTACAAGATATTACACTTATTGACAATAAGATGAGTAAAAACATTTTTTTCATAATTCAATCAATTTTTATTTTAAACATAAATTTAGTAAGTGAGTAACTAGTTAAATATATGAGTCTATCCAACAGACCCTTCAAGGCTAATTTCTAATAATTTCTGTGCTTCTACCGCAAATTCCATTGGCAGTTTATTAAGTACTTCTTTGCTAAAACCATTTACAATTAAAGCAATAGCTTTTTCCGTATTGATACCTCGCTGATTGCAATAAAAGATTTGGTCTTCACCAATTTTACTAGTAGTTGCTTCATGTTCTATTTGAGCTGTTTTATTCTTAGCTTCAATGTATGGAAAGGTATGTGCTCCACAACTATTTCCCATTAATAACGAATCACATTGGGAAAAATTACGGGCATTATCTGCGTTTGGGCTAATTTTCACTAACCCACGATAACTATTTTGTGATTTTCCAGCAGAAATACCTTTTGATATAATAGTGCTACGGGTGTTTTTACCTAAATGTATCATTTTTGTACCGGTATCAGCTTGCTGGTAATTGTTGGTAACGGCGATTGAATAAAATTCGCCAATTGAATTATCCCCCTTTAAAATGCAACTAGGATATTTCCATGTTACAGCACTACCGGTTTCGACTTGAGTCCAGGAAATTTTTGCATTCTTCTCACAAATCCCTCTTTTTGTTACAAAATTGAAGACTCCTCCTTTTCCATCTTTACCACCTGGGTACCAATTCTGAACGGTAGAGTATTTTATTTCAGCATTATCCAAGGCAATGAGTTCTACCACCGCAGCATGCAACTGATTTTCATCACGACTAGGAGCAGTACATCCTTCTAGATAACTAACATAACTGTCTTTATCGGCAATAACTAAGGTTCGCTCAAACTGGCCAGTTCCTGCCTGATTGATACGAAAATAAGTGGATAATTCCATTGGACAGCGCACCCCTTTTGGGATATAACAAAATGATCCATCACTGAACACTGCACTATTAAGGGCGGCGTAGAAATTGTCTTTTTGCGGAACCACTGAGCCGATATATTTTTTCACAAGTTCTGGATGCTCTCTTATCGCTTCAGAAATAGAACAAAATATGATGCCTTTTTCTCCTAAAGTTTTTTTGAAAGTCGTTGCAACGGAAACAGAATCCATTACTATATCAACCGCAACTCCGGCAAGTTTTTTTTGTTCATCAAGAGAAATACCCAACCGCTTAAAAGTGTCTAGCAATTCCGGGTCTACGTCGTCGATACTGTCGTATTTCGGTTTGCTGTTAGGAGCAGAATAATATGAAATAGCTTGAAAATCTGGCTTTTGGTAGTGAACATTGGCCCATTCTGGCTCAATCATTTCTTCCCAATGACGGAAGGCCTCAAGTCTCCATTGGGTCATCCATTCTGGCTCTTCTTTTTTCTTAGAAATAGCACGAACGATGTCCTCGTTTAGGCCCACCGGAAATGTATCAGATTCGATATCGGTATAAAAACCGTATTCGTATTCTTTAGTTTCAAGCTCTTTTTTTAAATCGTCTTCAGTGAATTTTCCCATATTTCTTTTCGGCAATTATTAAAGTGAAAAACTTTCGCCACAACCACAAGTTCTATTTGCATTTGGGTTATTAAAAACAAATCCTTTTCCGTTAAGACCACCACTATATTCTAGAGTGGTTCCTACCAAGTATAAAAAGCTCTTTTTATTTACAGCTAACTTTACATCATGGTCTTCAAACAATTTATCATCCTCATTAATAGAATGATCAAATTTAAGCTCGTAGGACAATCCGGAGCAACCTCCGCTTTTTACTCCAACGCGCACAAAATCGTCGGCAACATTAAAACCTTCGTCGGTCATAAGTTGCGCAATTCTTGATTTTGCTGTATCACTTATTTTTATCATTTAATATAGATTAATTCTAAATTGGACTGCAAATATACGGTATTTGCTCGTTTAAATCATAGTTACAAAAGAATTTAAACTTATGTTTCAATAGGATTAATTGATAACATTTAGATACAATATAAAAGTAGTATTATGGGTTAATTTGGATTTTGAAAATCAGGATTGGAAATAAAACTAGGATCGGAGAGAGATAGTAAAAATGCTTTTAAATCGTCCTTGTCTGCTTGCGTAAGTTGAACGCCTCCTTGCGCAATTGTTTTCATTAACGGGTCGATGGTTGGAGAGAAAACCAAGCCTTCACTATAATGGTTGATGACCTCATCTAAAGTGCTAAACCTTCCATCGTGCATATAGGGTGCAGAATAAGCTAAATTACGCAGCGAAGGGGATTTAAATAATCCAAAATCTCTTGGGTCTCCAGTAAATTCTCCGAGTCCACGATCTGTGAACACTTCATCAAGTCCGTTATTGTGAAAAGTGTTGTCAGTCCAAAGAGGACTATTTGGGTTACCGTGACAATGAAAACAATCTCCTCTGGTTTCATCCATAAAGATTGCCAAACCATTTGTTTCTGCTGCAGTTAAAGTGGCTGTGCCCATGAGGTGCTGGTCAAATTTTGAATTAGCAGAAATTAATGTCCGCTCAAATTGCGCAATTGCTTTAGAAACAAGAGTTCGATCAATAGTAGTTGTTCCAAAGGCTTTCCCAAACATTTCTGGATAGTCATTAGAAGCTTGTAAGCTAGCCACTGCGTTCTCCCAAGTATTGTGCATTTCTATGGGATTTTCTACGGGTCCAAGAGCTTGATCCTCAATAGAATTAGCCCTTCCGTCCCAGAAAAATTTCTCGTTAAAATTCCACGCCATATTAAATAAAGGCATAGAATTACGTTTTCCGGCGATCCCGTCAATTCCGATGCTAAATCGTAGCGGATCTGTAAACGTGTTTTCCGGCCCGTGACAATTTGCACAAGCTTGGCTGCCATCTCCAGAAAGAATGGGATCGTAAAATAGCTTCCGTCCCAACGCAACACCTTCAACTGTTTGCAAATTTGTAGCGGGAATAAGAGGATCCGTCAATAAGTCTTGAAATAACTGCGGAATATTTAATGGTGCTGGGGTGGCCGTATACTGCGCTCCCTCATCATCTTTACAAGAAAAAAGACTAAGAGATACCAAGAGAAATGTAAACCAACGAGTCATAAACCTTACTAATTAATTATTGAGTTACTGCACCTAAAGTGAAAACTCGTTCCGCACCGTTTTCCGAAATCATTTTTTGCGCCTCGAAATTGGGCATTAGACTAGCAAATAATGTGTTTAAATCCCACGTATTGGGATTTTTAAACCATTCTGCTACGTTCATTTTTATCTCAACATTTGTATTGTTAGAAACAGCTACCTGTCCTAAATTTACTACAAATGAAGTGTCTTCCAACAATAAAGGTGTCATGCTCATGTCATTTGCTCTAATAGCATGATAAGCATAACCTACATTCGTTCCCATGGTATTATTATATTTTCCTTCTAACCGCATATAATGATAACCACCACCTAAAGCAGCTGGAACTCCCCAAGGACCTTCTGCCGTTTGGTTTAGCTCTGGATACGCACCATCGATGTTGTCTTCATCGTCAAAACCAAAGGTAAAAGATATTAAATAGTCTCCAGGTGGAACTTGAATGTTAGGGGTAAAGCTTAAATTAGTTTCTTGACGAGCATTAACTAAATTAAAGTCTCCAGCATCGTAAATGGTTCCGGCAGCATCGGTAAAGGTTATATCAGAGATTAAATAAACAAGTTTAGAAATAGTTTGTTGCGTTCCAAAGGCATTTAGATACAGGGTGTTTTCAAAATCTGAATTTTGGATATTACTTCCATCCCAATTCTGGGTAAAATTAAAACTAACACTTACTGGTGTTAAGGCCGTGTCGTCGTTTTTTTTACAGCTAAACGTCACAATTACAATTACTAAAATTAGAGCAACTTTTCTCATTACAATTTTAATTTTCAAGCTATTTAATTTTGATTACTACAAAGTCTTTTGTTCCCCTATTAATAGAAATATCACCGTCGCTACTTTCCGTATTACCAACGGCAACTATTTTGTCATCGGAGGTGTAGATCACGTCATTTCCAAGATCTAGATCGCTTCCTCCAACATTTGCTTGATAAGTTATCGTTCCATTACTATCGATGATAAATATCCATTGATCATTTTGACCATTGTTAGAACTTACATCCCCATTGTCACTTCTCGTTGATCCTGTAATGACAAAACTTCCGTCGTCCATTTGTCGAATACCTCGTGCGGAGTCGAATTCTGACCCTCCATAGGATTTCTCCCATATAATGGTGCCGTTATCATCAAACTTCACAACCCACGCGTCTGCATTTCCCTTATTCATTGATACATCGCCGTCTGCGCTCCTTGTGTCGCCTACCATAATATAATTACCATCCAATGTTTTTGTTAGCGCATATCCGATTTCAATTTCAGAACCACCGAATGACTTTGTCCATAGTTTTTCACCAGTGGCACTAAGGCGTACGGTCCAAAAATCATATGATCCTTTGTCATCGGTAATATCGAAATCGAAGCTTTCTGAAGCGCCTGCTATCAAAAACCCTCCGTCATTGGTCTGCACTGCATCATAACTTCGATCGTTATTACTTCCTCCAAAATAGCGTCTCCATATTTTATTACCATTTGAGTCCATTAAGATACCCCAAAATTCACCAACGCCGTGGCGGGTATTTCTTGTTGTTTGCCCATTCCCTTGGAGATCATTACCAGGGCAGAGAATGTCTGGATCAGGGTCACAGGCTCCAATGTCAAAATAACCTGACACAAAATAATTTCCTTCAGACGTTTGTAAAACTTTATATGCTTGATCTTGGCCTGGAAAACCAAAACTTTTTTCCCATTGTATAGTACCTGAAGCACCAATTTTAACTACCCAGAAGTCCTGAAACCCTGCATTTATTGTAGCATCACCATCGGAACTTTCACTATAACCTGTTAATATATATCCACCATCTGAAGTATTTGAAATACTGGTAGCGACGTCCGAATCGCTTCCGCCATAAGTTTTACTCCATAGTTTTTCACCAGTTTCAGAAAGTTTTAATAACCAATAATCGGAATCATTTCCGCTACGTCCAGCAAGGTCGCCATCCGTACTTTTCGTGGAGCCAAGAACTACATAGCCACCATCATTTGCTTGAACAATGGATACTGCATCGTCTTCATCACTACCTCCAAATGTTTTAACAAAATCGACTTCACCAAGAAACCCCATTGGTATCGGATCATCATCTATTACAACAATTATTGGGTCGGGATCGTTGTCTTTTGCACAGGAATATAAAGCCGTTGCAAAAATAAAAAGGAGTAGGGTTTTAAATTTAATATTTCTAATTAAGGGCATTTGATAGATTATTTTACAATCAATCTCTTGGTAGCTGTGTCATTAATTCTAACTAAATATATCCCTGAGTTTAAATTGGAAACATCCATGATTTCAGAGACACTTTCAGAAAAATTAAAGCTCATAACTAGTTGTCCTATTACATTGTAAACTGCAACAATTGTAAGAGGGTTTTTTGTAGATTTAATTGTTAGATTATTATTAGCTGGATTTGGATACATTGAAAATCCTAATTCACCACCTTCGTTAACACCTAAGTTTGAACTTTTTACAAGAAAGAAGCCGCGATCTTCGTCGCTAACTATCATATTTCCACTTGCGAAGAATGGATATACATTCCAGGCGCCGTTGTTAGTGTTCACAGAATTACTTTCAGGATGGGTGTCAAAATATCCAATTTCAGATATATTTTGGTTTCCAATATCGGTAATGTCAAGAGCGCGCATACCAGCTCTATAGCTGGCCATGTAGTAAGTGTTCCCTACAACGTAGCCGTTATGATCACTAGCAGGAGTTGGGCCAGTATAATTGAAACTAAAAGCAGGATTATCAAGATCATTGAAATCTAAGATTATAGTCTTGGTGTTAAATCCAATATTAATCTCATCTACTTCATCTCCAACAATAAAATATCGTTGATCTTCGGTAAACCAACCTTGGTGTGTATAAGCGACATTAGAATAGCTAATAGATGAGATGCTAATTGGATTTAATTTGTCTGTTACATCAACGATCACAACTTCGTCTTCATTACTTCCAAAGAGAATCTCACGACCAGTGTAATCTGTATCGGGACCATTATACGTAATTACTTGGGCATCATGACAATATTGAGTAAAAGAAAATCCACCTTCAAACACAGGGTTCAATGGGTCTTGAATATTTATAATATGTGGGCCCCCATTAAATGTACTTGTTCCAACGCCATAGGCATATCCTGTATCTTCATTAATTACTAAGTTGTGGGCAGAACCAAAACCATTATAATGAGCATCTTCTGTAAAGAGTTCAGGTGGGCTAGCAACACTCCTCAACCTTGTGAGGTCGAATATTTGCATCCCATGTCCGTTTGCTTCGCTTACTACAAAAGCATGGTTATTATAAACTTTAATATCTCTCCAGAAGGTACTCGACGTATGAGTAGGTAATTTCCCTAAATACAGAGGGTTCAAAGGGTCTGAAATGTCAATAAATGCAGTACCGTCACCTAATCCCATAAGAGCATATTCTTTACCGTCAAGTGGGTCGGTCCAACCCCAAGAATCGTTACCGAAGCTTGATCCGAATTCTGCTAGAGAAATTCTTGATTGAAGGTCGAAACCATTACAGGGGAATTCCCCAGCCATCCCGCCAACGCAAGGAGTTTGCGCAACTACCGAAATACTTGCAAAGGAAATTAAAATTAAGAGTAACTTTTTCATTTTTTTATGCTCGGAATATGCATACCACAAAGAGTATGCAAATTTTATTTTACAATCAATCTTTTAGTTGTATTCGCATTTATTTTCACCAAATACAAACCTGAATTTAAACTTGAAATATTTATGTTCTCTGTAAGTCTTTCAGAAAAATTTAAATTTAAAACACGTTGTCCTAAGACATTGTATATTTCAACTATTGTAATTGGGTCATTTGCAGATTTGATTGTTATGTTGTTTTTTGAAGGATTTGGGTATATCGAAAACTCTAATTGGCTTGCTTCTGATACGCCTAAAGACTGAGATTTAACTAAGAAAAAGCCACTGTCAATGTCGCTTATTACAATGTTTCCACTTGCAAAAAAGGGATAGACATTCCAGGCACCGTCAAAGTCAGCGCCATTACCTGCGGTATATGTGTCGAAATAACCTATTTCAGAAATATTCTGATTTGCAATATCACTTATGTCTAATACTCTCATACCAGCGCGATAATTCGCCATATAGTACTTATCGCCAACGACATATCCATTGTGGTCAATTGCCGCTGTTTCTCCAAAGTGGTCAAAATGAAAAACGGGAGCATCTAAATCGTTAAAATCAAAAACGATGGTTCTAGTGTTTCCTCCAACAAATACTTCGTCAAGTTCATCACCTACAATAAAATAACGCTGATCTTCTGTGAACCAACCTTGATGCGTGTACGATACATTGGCATAGGTGATACTAGAAATCGTAACCGGATTTGCTTTATCAGTTATATCGGCAATTACAATGTTGTCTTCATTACTTCCAATGAAAATTTCTCGTCCAGTATAATCTGTATCTGGCCCGTTATAAGTAAGGATTTGAGCATCGTGAGTATACAGACCTGCAGAATATCCACCCGCTGCAACAGGATTTAATGGGTTTTGAATATTAACAAAGTGGGCACCACCATTAAATGAACTTGTTCCAACTCCATAGGCATATCCAGAATCCTCATTAATTACAATATTATGAGCCGATCCAAAACCGTTATAATGAGCATCTTCCGTAAATGTCTCCGGTGCATTGGCAACACTTCTTAATCTTGTTAAATCAAAAACCTGCATTCCATGACCATTTGCTTCACTTACTACAAAAGCGTAGTTTTCATAAACCTTAACGTCTCTCCAAGAACTGCTAGAAGTATGTGTTGGAAGTTTTCCTAAATACACTGGACTAATTGGGTCTGAAATATCAATAAATGCTGTCCCATTGCTTAATCCTACAAGAGCGTATTCTTTTCCGTCAAGAGGATCTGTCCAACCCCAGGAGTCGTTTCCAGAGGATGCTCCGAGTTCTCCAAGAGAAAATGAGGATTGAAGGTCGTATCCATTGCATAAATATGATCCTGCTATTCCATTGTTGCATGGAGTTTGGGCAAAAGCAAAAACACTTATAAATGCCATTAAAATAGGTAATAAATTTTTCATAGTTTTTTTTTAACGATTGTAAAAATAAATATAATAAGGTGGTTTTAAGAACATGAAACGTTAAATATTATACATCAAACTGTTATATTTTGTTTTCATTATTCTTTTAAAATCTTTTTGGTGATTCGATTATTAATTAAAAGGAAGTACATTCCCTTTGCAAGTTGAGAGAGATCTATTGAAAATTCATTAGAATTTATATTCTTTTCTGAGTGAAATACATTCCCCAAAATATCAGTTAATATGAGGCTGGAAATATTCAGTTTTTCAGATCGAATTTGAAAGCGATCAGAGGCCGGATTTGGAAGAATAGATATTTCAGAATAATAGGGGTCATTTACGTCAAGAGTTTCAGATGCCTTAACCAGAAGAAAGCCCGAAGTTCTATCACTAATAACAATGTTTCCACTTTCAAAAAATGGATACATACTCCAGGCGCCGATATAACCTGAATTGTTATGAGTTGGATATGAATCAAAATAGCCTTCTTCCGACATAATTCCATTGGATATGTTGCTTAAATCAATAATTCGTATTCCGGCAGCGTTATTTGATAAATAGAACTTTGTTCCTTTTACATATCCATTATGATCTGTTGCGGCTGTCGTTCCAGTATATTCAAAGCTTACTTGGGGGTTGTCTAGATCTTCAAAGTCAAAAACGACTGTTCTTGTATTAATCCCAATATTAATCTCATCCTGTTCATCCCCTAATAAAAAATACCGATGATCCTCAGTAAGCCATCCTTGGTGAGTATATTCTACATTGCTATACGTAATAGTGGAAATTGTTTGAGGGTTTGATTTGTCTGTAACATCAATTATTACAACCTCTACAGCATTACTTCCGAAGAGAATTTCACGCCCAGTATAATCTGTGTCAGGACCATTGTAGATAACAACTTGGGCATCATGACAATAACCAGCGTCAGAAAACCCACCTTCATTAATGGGGTTTAACGGATCTTGTATATTGACAAAATGAGGTCCCCCACCATTTACGTTAGTCCCAACACCATAGGCGTATCCCGTGGCCTCATTGATTACAATATTATGGGCTCCACCAAATCCACTGTAATGCGCATCTTCATTAAAAATTACAGGTGGATTAGGTACGTTTCTTAATTTTGTTAAGTCAAATATTTGCATTCCATGTCCTGGATCTTCACTTACGATAAAGGCGTAATTGTTATACGTTTTAGCGTCACGCCAAGTACTACTGTTATTTTGAGTAGGTAATTTTCCAAGATAAACGGGATTAATTGGGTCAGAAATATCAATAAATGCAGTTCCTTCAATCAAACAGAATATTGCATATTCGTTACCGTTTAAGGGATCTGTCCATCCCCAAGAGTCATTTGCCCTCATGGAGTTCATGGTGGACAATGGGATTTGAGACTGCAAATCGAAACCTTCGCAGGGAAATGCACCAGCAAATCCATTAACACAGGGAGTTTGAGCGAACGAAATTATGCTTACCGCAGAAAAAAAGAAGAAAATTATATTTTTCACAAGGAACAATGGTACTTTATGTGCGGTTAAAAAAGGATGTGATTTAATACTTCGTTATTGTTTTATTATTTTTTTCGAGACGTTGTTATTTATTTTGATAAAATATAAGCCTTTAGAATAGGCTGAAATATCAATTCTTAAGCTTTCCGAATTAACATTTGTGTAACGAACCAATATTTTACCCATTACATCACTAATAATTGCCGAGTCTATAATTTGATTCTTTGCGCTCACATTTATTTCAGTCGAACCTGGGTTTGGAGAGATCGACACGTTTTCTGATAACTCTACATCATTTAAACCTAAAGTACTTGCTTTAACTAAATAAAAACCCGGGACATAGGTTGGGTCACTAAAGACCAAACTAGAGATCAAAATATTACCGCTTTCGAAATACGGATATACATTCCAAGCTCCGTTATATCCGGCATTATTATTTGGCGTGAAAATATCAAAATATCCAGATTCAACCATAGTTCCATTGCTTATATCGGAAATATCAATGACTCGCATTCCGGCAGAATAATTTGCTAGATAGAAGGAGTCGCCTTTTGTATATCCGTTATGGTCTGTCGCAGCTGTTGGCCCACTATATTCAAAGGATAATTGTGGGTTATCAAGGTCGGTTAGATTGAAAACCACAGTTCTTGTGTTGAAACCAAAATTAATTTCATCTATTTCATCTCCCAATAAGAAGTATGCATGATCTTCAGTAAGCCATCCTTGATGGGTATAGGCGGTATTCGAATAACTAATGGTTGAAATTCCTTGAGGATTGGATTTATTCGTGATATCCACGATAACTACTTCAATTTCATTACTGCCAATATAAATTTCGCGCCCAGCGTAATCTGAATCTGGCCCATCATAAGTAACTACCTGGCCGTCATGACTGTAAGATCCCATAGAATATCCTCCAGCCGCGACAGGGTTTAAGGGATCTTGAATGTCAACAAAATGGGGTCCTCCAGAAAAGGTTGAAGTCCCAACACCATAGGCGTATCCTTCTTGCTCGTTGATAACAACATTGTGTGCACTACCAAAACCATTATAATGTGCATCTTCTGTAAAGGTTTCAGGAGGGTTTGAAACTGACCTTAATCGCGTTAGATCAAATATTTGCATTCCATGTCCGCTTGCTTCACTTACCACAAATGCATAATTGTTATATACTTTTACATCCCGCCAAAGACTAGGATTGGTGTGCGTTGGTAGTTTACCTAAATACAGGGGATTTACTGGGTCAGAAATATCTAAAAATGCGACACCATTGTCGAGTCCTACAAGGGCATATTCTATGCCGCCAACAGGATCGGTCCAACCCCAAGAATCATTCGAATTTTGCGCTCCGAAAGCTGTACAAGGTATAAAAGACTGTAAGTCATATCCACTGCAAGGATACGGTCCTGCCATGCCTGAAACACAAGGTGTTTGTGCTGCTATTGTCAAAGAGAAAATTGATAGAATAAATAGTAAAAACTTTTTCATAGGTATTTTTTTTAAGAGTCTTTTAATATTGATCTTAATTTTTTAGTAAAGTTGCTGTTTTTTCATTAAAAAACTAATTTATTCTAATCTCTTTTAGTGAACTTACTAGTAAAACAAGTAATTCTAATAAAACCCTAACATTATTCTTTTCGGTTTTTCTACTTATTCTATTTTATTAATGCTTAAAACATCTCGTCGTTAGACTTCTAAGCCTTATTTTTGCAGCTAATAAAAAATAATGTAATGCTCGAGAACAAGGACACCTCAAAAACAGATATTTCTACACTTGGAGAATTTGGCCTTATTGAACATCTAACAAAACAATTTAAGGCAAATCACAAATCTACGTTGAAAGGAATTGGAGATGATGCGGCGGTTATAGATTCAAAAGGTCCTGTTGTGGTTTCAACCGATCTTTTGATAGAAGGAGTGCATTTTGATTTAAGCTATATGCCCTTAAAGCATCTAGGATATAAAGCAGTAATTGTTAATCTTTCAGATATTTACGCGATGAATGCTGTACCTCAGCAAATAACTGTTTCCATTGCTGTATCTAATAGGTTTCCTGTTGAAGCTCTAGAAGAATTGTACGCTGGGATCGCGACTGCAGCAAAGATTTATTCAGTAGATGTCGTAGGAGGCGACACCACTTCTTCTACTTCGGGATTGTTTATCAGCATAACCGCAATTGGTCAGGCAAAGAAAGAAGATATTGTTTATCGAGATGGCGCAAAGGATAATGATCTTTTGGTAGTAACAGGTGATTTGGGTGGTGCATACCTAGGTTTGCAAGTGCTTGAACGTGAAAAACAGGTTTTTAAAGTGAACCCAAACTCACAACCCGATTTGGATGCGTATACTTATTTGATTGAGAGACAATTAAAGCCTGAGGCAAGGAAAGACATTGTCCAGCTATTGATTGATTTGGAAGTAAAACCTACTTCAATGATTGATATTAGTGATGGTTTATCTTCAGAGATACTTCATCTGTGTAAAAGCTCAAAAGTTGGCTGCAATCTATATGAAGAAAAAATTCCACTTGACCCTCAAGTGATTTCCGCCTGTGAGGAATTTAACTTAGATAGCACCACAATTGCCTTAAGTGGAGGAGAAGATTATGAGTTGTTGTTTACCGTGAAGCAATCTGACTTTACAAAAGTTAAAGCGAATCCTCATCTGACAATCATAGGACATATGACTCCCGAAAAGGAAGGGGTACACTTAATAACGAGGGCGAATACAAAAATTCCATTGATTGCTCGAGGGTGGAATCCTATGGAGAATGATTAGTTCAAGAGATTGGAACTAATGTTCAAAAAGCATTTTCTTTTTTTTCTAGGCACTTTGAGTTAACGCTCTATGCATTCTTTTGTGAATAAATGAAGAAACGATAGTGTTTAGCTTCTTTGTTCTACTAGTTAGTATTTCTAAGTTTCCGTTTAAATTATCGGTGAATTCTCTTTCACAATTCGAACACTTATATTCATTAATGTGATCCGTAACTTTTCTGGTAATTTTATAATTATGACCGAATACGGAGCAGGCAATTCCTAAAATGGAAGCCGGTTTACTTGGGGATTTTGATTTCATATCTTATACCTTATAAATGTTAAATGTAAGAAAAAACTTACAAAAACATCGACAAAAAGCATAAAATATAAGATTAAGTGATTATATTGATTAATTCATCAAAATTTTCTATCATTCCCATATGCCCCCCCTTCAACTTAATAATTGGAGTTAAAGTCTCCCTAGCCAGTATTGTAGATACTTTATATGGGACAACGGGATCGTTGATGCCACAAATCATCATTTTCTCTCCCCGGAAATTCTTTAAGACTGAAGTTCGATCTTTTCTGTTTTTCATTCCTGAAATGGCTGCTTTTATGCCTTCCAGTGGAAGAATTAAAACATCATTCTGCATTTTTTTAATTTCGAAAGCATATTTTTCTTGTGAATCTGGAGTAAACAAATTCTGAATTGCCATCTTTAGAAATAAGGCTGAATTTTTATCGATTAGTCTTAGAGCTCGCTCTCTATTTATTTTTCTTTCCTGAGAGTCGGCCGCCGGTGTGGAGTTAAGTAGAATCAAGTTTTTAGTAGAAGTCGGATAGATTTCACAATACGCCAATCCAACATAGCCTCCCATTGAGTGGCCTATTATACTTATAGTTTCAAAAGAATGTAGCGTTATTATTTGATCTACGATGTTTGCCATTAACTCCATTGAATGAACTCCATCAACAATACCACTTTTTCCAAAACCCGGAAGATCGATAACTATTACGGTTTTATTAATGGAAAGAATAGGGATCAAAGGCTCCCACATAGTTGAACTTTCTAAGAACCCGTGAAGCAAAACTATTGCTGGCCCTTTCCCATGAATTTCATAATAAATAGGCGTTTCGTAATAATTAAGTATCATTTTTCTATATTCGATTGGCAAATATCAATTAATGAAATATACCAAGCAAACCTTAATTACCGCATTCGCTTTGTTCTCGCTGTTTTTTGGGGCAGGAAACCTTATTCTCCCCCCATATTTGGGTTATAATGCTGGCGAGGATTGGTTGTGGGTTACTTTAGGATTTGCTATTTCTGCAGTGGTTATTCCAATAATGGCTATATACGGTTACGCGCGCTTGCAAGGAACCTTGTTAGATTTTGCAAAAAAAGTATCACCTTTATTTGCACTGGTATATTCGATTTTTGTTTATATAATTTCTATTTCACTTCCATCCCCTCGCACTGCATCCGTTACGTATGAAATGGCTATTCAACCATATTTCAATATTTCATCGTTTTGGACAAGTGTCTTATATTTTATATTAGTGCTCTCTTTTGTCTTAAATCGCGCAAAAATTTTAAATTTCATAGGGAAATTTTTGACACCTATCATTATTATTATTTTACTATTTATAATTGGAATCGGAATCTTAGGGGATGTAGAACCCCTTCGGGCATCAATTTTCGAGAATACTTTTACCGAGGGTATTCTAGAGGGATATCAAACTTTTGATGCCATTGGTGGTGTTGTAGTAGGTGGGGTTATTGTAATTTCACTTGCACTACGGGGAACCTACAATTATGAAGAAAGGAAATCCATTATTGCATGGTCCGGTTTTATTAGTGGACTAGGACTTTTATTGATATATGGTGGATTAATTGCTTTGGGAGCATTTTATAGTGGCACATTGGAAGTAGAAAACCGTACGGATTTGCTAAGTTTATTAAGTAATAGTACACTCGGCTCATTAGGCGCGGCATTTTTATCAGTTTTAGTAGCACTGGCTTGTTTTACAACCGCTGTTGGAATAGTGACGGGAACGGCAGATTTTGTAAAGGGAGTTTTTGGAAACTCAAAACTAGCGTATAAAATAACCGCGGTTCTAGGGTGCGTTATAGGAGTGACTGTTGGGCAATTTGATGTTCATTATATAATAAACATTGCGGTTCCTGCGCTCATGTTTATTTATCCAATTACGATAGCGTTAATTTTATTGAATGTCCTCCCCGAGAAATACGCTTCAAAATTGGTTTATAGAGGTGTTACGATCACGGTTCTTCTTTTTAGTATTCCAGATTTTGTGCAATTTTTTGCTTTGGAAGAGTTCTTGTCAGAACTTAAGACGTTCATACCATTTTCAAAATATAGCTTGGGTTGGGTAATGCCATCCACCTTCATTTTTTTTCTGATAAATATTTCAGAATTATTCACTAGAAACTCAGATTAAAGAGAAATTGACGCTTTTGATGTTATTTTAACGTAATTAACTGACATCGAAAACGATATAGTAGTATATTTTGATAATTGAGGAGTTAAAATAAGGGTGCTTTTATTGCACTTTTCTAAATTACAAACATCAGTTTTTTGCAACTTGTCAATATAGAGGGCTCGTTATTGAATTATCCGTAAAATGGGTGCTTTTTATAGAAATAGAGTAGGTCTATTCTGAATTCTTCAATAAATTTGCTTTTAATTATAAATCCAAGATAATGTCTATTACAAAACAATATTTAAAAAGTAAACCGGTGTGTAAAGTTACTTTTTCAGTGCCGGCTGAAAGTGCTAATGAAGTAAAAGTAGTTGGAACTTTTAATGAGTGGAATACAGAAGAAACGCCACTTAAGAAATTGAAAAACGGAACCTTTAAAGGGACTGTTAATTTGGACGCTGACCAATCATATGAGTTTCGTTATTTAATAGATGGTTTATATTCCAATGATGAACAAGCAGATTCATATGCTTGGAGCGAATTCGCCTCTGCTGAGAATGGAGTGCTTGAATTGTAAGCGCATTAGCCAAAATAAAAAAAGGACTTTCAACATTGAAAATCCTTTTTTTATTTTATAATAATCCGAATGCTAGAAGTAACTATGTATTCATCAAGCTTTCGATCTCTTCGGCCTCAATAGGAATGTTCCGCATTAGATTAAACGGCTCTCCTTTTTCTTGAATTACTACATCGTCTTCTAATCGAATTCCGAAGCCTTCATCAGGGATGTAAATTCCCGGTTCTACTGTGAAAACCATATTGGCTTTCATAGGCTCCCAAAGAAGTCCGTAGTCATGAGTATCTAGTCCCATATGGTGAGAGGTGCCGTGCATAAAATACTTTTTGTATGCGGGCCAATCTGGATCTTCATTTTTAATGTCAGCTTTATCAATAAGTTTGAGAGTCAATAGTTCACTAGTCATTAATTTCCCAACTTCTTCATGATATTCCTTCCAAAAAGCACCCGGAACTAACATTTTTGTCGCTTCATCTTTTACTTTTTTCACAGCCTGATACACTTCAAGTTGCCGTTTGGTGAATTTTCCGTTGACAGGAATCGTTCTAGTCATATCGCTTGCATAATTTGCATACTCAGCGCCAACGTCCATTAAGATAAGATCACCATTATTGCATGGTTGGTTATTCTCAATATAATGAAGCACATTAGCATTATTTCCACTAGCTATAATAGGTGTGTATGCAAATCCTTTTGAACGATTTCGAAGGAATTCGTGTATGTATTCGGCCTCTATTTCGTATTCCATAATTCCGGGCTTTACAAAACCAAGAACTCGACGAAATCCTTTGTTTGTTATATCACAAGCGGTTTGCAATAAATCAAGTTCTATTTTGTCTTTAACCGATCTAAGGCGCTGTAAAATAGGATTGCTTTTCGCTACAGAATGCGCCGGATATTTATCAAGGAGCCATTTTGTAAAACGTCCCTCTCGGGTTTCCGTTTCTACGTTTGCACGATAATGTTCATTTGTATTGATATAGACAGTATCGCATTGCGTCATCACTTCATAAAGCTTCTTCTCCATATCTTGAAGCCAATACACAGTTTTGATTCCACTAGTTTTTAAAGCTGCTTTTTTGGTTAATTTTTCACCTTCCCAAACAGCAATATGGTCATTCGTTTCTTTCAGAAATAGAATCTCCCGGTGGTCTTTGTTAGGACAATCCGGAAATAGAACAAGAATACTTTCCTCCTGATCTACACCGCTTAAGTAGTATATGTCCCGATGTTGCTGAAAAGGCATGGTGCTATCGGCACTAATTGGATAAATATCATTAGAGTTAAAAACCGCTAAACTATTCGGCTTCATTTCAGCGGCAAAATCGGTGCGATTCTTAATAAATAGTTTTCTGTCTATTGGAAGATATTTCATATTGGTAAGACTTATTGTTTCTTCAAAAATAAAAGAAATATATACAAAGAGTATTAATGCGAAACTAAAATTTTGTGAAACAACTGCATTTGATTAATTTCAGCAAATAAAACAAACATCATGAAAAAATTTACGCTGGTTCTATTCTGTCTTTCTTCTTTTTTATGTTTTTCTCAGCAGCCGGCTACAGGCGCTTCAATCATTGAAGAAGGGCTTTCAAAAAAGGCAGTCATGACGAACAGTTCGTTGGTAAAAAACCTCCCTTTTAAAAATATTGGTCCAACTATTATGAGTGGTCGAGTTGTCGGTTTTGCAGTTAACCCAGACAATCCAATCGAGTTTTATGTTGGGTATGCAAGTGGTGGCGTTTGGCATACAACCAATAATGGCACAACATTTACGCCTGTTTTTGACAGCAGTCCAACTCAAAATGTTGGATGCCTGGCTATGGATTGGAATTCGAAGACCCTGTGGGTTGGTACTGGAGAGGTTAATTCTTCAAGATCTTCTTATGCGGGAATAGGCTTATTGAAATCAAGCGATAATGGTGCGAACTGGGAAAATGTTGGACTAAAAGATTCTCATCATATAAGCAACATATTAATAAACCCCGCTAATGGGAATGAAATAGTAGTTGGAGTTGTTGGGCATTTATATTCAGTGAATAGTGAACGAGGGGTTTTCAAAACTATGGATGGCGGAAAGACCTGGAGTAAAACACTTTTCGTGAATGATCAATCTGGAATTATCGAACTGGTATCCGATCCAAATAATTTTTCACTTATGTATGCTTCCTCATGGGATAAAGACAGAAAAGCGTGGAACTTTAAAGGTGATGGTCCTGGAAGTGGGATTTATAAAAGTGTCGATGCAGGTTCAAGCTGGACGAATGTTTCACTCGAAGGAAGTGGACTCCCCGTTGGTGAAGGAGTTGGGCGAATTGGACTTGCAATATATGATGGAAATACGGTGTATGCTGTTGTTGATAATCAGAAAAGAAGGAAAGATGATAAACCCAAATCGGATGGGGACAAATTAAAAAAGGATGACTTTAAAACGATGTCCAATTCAGAATTTTTGGCCTTGGATAACAAAAGATTAGATACATATTTAAAGGCTAATAATTTTAAAGAAAAATATAGTGCTGAGAGTGTTAAGAAAAAAGTTCAAGGAGGTACTGTCAAACCGATTGACTTGGCAAAGTATTTAGAGGACGCAAATTCAATGTTATTTGATACTCCGGTTATTGGGGCTGAGGTTTATAAGACTAACGATGGTGGTAAAACATGGATCAAAACTCATGATGGTTATTTAGATGATATTTATTATTCCTACGGGTATTACTTCGGAAAAATTCACGTTGCACCGCAAGATAAAGACGCTATTTATATTTATGGTGTGCCAATTTTAAAGTCGAAAGATGGTGGAAAATCCTTTACATCGATAAATGCTGAGAATGTCCACTCCGACCATCATGCGCTTTGGATCAACCCTAAAAACCCTAAGCATTTAATAAATGGAAACGATGGTGGAGTAAATATTTCCTATGATGATGGAGAAAATTGGATTAAAAATAACGCTCCTGCAGTGGGTCAATTCTATTCGGTAAATGTAGATAATGAAAAACCATATAATGTTTATGGTGGATTACAGGATAATGGTGTTTGGGTAGGACCTCATTCGAATGAAGAAAGCATAAGTTGGCATCAAAATGGAAAATACCCTTATGAGTTTATAATGGGTGGAGATGGAATGCAAGTAGAAATTGACAACCGTAATAGTGATATTGTTTATACTGGATACCAATTTGGAAATTACTATCGATTGAACAGAAAAACGGATGAATCCAAATATATTCAACCGAAGCATGAGTTAGGTGAGAATCCGTATCGATTTAATTGGCAAACTCCAATTTTACTGAGTTCTCATAACCAGGATATATTATATCTAGGCGGAAATAAATTAATGAGAAGTATGGATCAAGGGGATCATTGGGAAGCTATTTCTGAAGATGTAACAGGGGGAGGAAAAGTTGGAAATGTAGCCTATGGTACTTTAACCTCAATTAGCGAATCAAAGTTTCAGTTCGGGTTACTATACACGGGAAGTGATGATGGCGTTGTTCAAGTTTCTAAAAATGGTGGAGTTAATTGGACAAATATTTCTAATCAGTTTCCGAAGGATTTATGGGTGTCTAGAGTAGTTGCCTCGGCGCATAAAAAGGAGCGAGTATATATTACCTTAAATGGATATCGTTGGGATGATTTTACAGCCTATGTGTATGTTAGTGAGAATTATGGGGCGACTTGGAAAAGCATTGGCGGAGAATTACCAGCATCATCGATAAATGTTATTAAGGAAGATCCTATCAACGAGAATGTATTGTATTTGGGAGCCGATAATGGTGCTTATGTTTCTCTTAATCGAGGTGAAAGCTGGGAAGTTTTCTCGAATGGGCTGCCAAATGTGGCGGTTCACGATTTGGTGATACAAGCTGAAGCTAAGGATCTTGTTCTTGGAACCCATGGGAGATCATTGTATGTTGCAGATGTAGAGCTTATTCAAAAATTAACAATAGCGAACAGGAATGAGGTTGTTATTGCCGACATGAAAGATATTCGGCATTCAAAAAGATGGGGTAGTAGCTGGAGTCAATGGGGTGATGCTAATGAGCCCTCCCTTGAGATACAGTTCTATAGCCCGCAAAGCGGAAAGACAAGTATCACAATAGAATCGGAAGATGGAAAGGAGTTGCAATTAATTAATTTAGAGTCTGTTAAGGGCGTTAATGTTTATGATTACAATCTGACTATTTCTAAAGATGGGGTTAAAAATTTAGAAAAAGCTGATGTAGAGCTGATTCAAGGGTCTAATGGTAAAAACTATTTACCCAAAGGAAATTATACTGTGATTGTTAAAAATAGTTCGAAATATTCCAAAAGTGTGATTACAATTAAATAATTTTATATCTTTATGGTTCAATTTAAAAACTAAATATGATGAAGAAATTACAATTATTATTTATGGCGCTAATCTTGAGTGTAGTCTCAGTAAATGCGCAACTTGCTGAAATGAGTCCTGTTAGTGGAGATACGCCTGAGTCAACTAATGCACTATTTGATATGTTGTACACTGTCGATATAGGTGCAAACGGATCAATTGGCGCAAATGGTAATGCGGGTATAGCTTTTATCAATAATCAGCACTGGGTAACTCCATGGGCATCAGATTTGATACATATATTAGATGCATCAGGTGCTTTTGTAGAGACATTTACTATTGCTGGTGTTTCAGGAACACGTTCAATTACAACTGATGGAACTGATTTATTTATGGGAGCAGCAGGTACTGATATTTACAGAGTTGACCCTGTGACAAGAACGCTTTTAGGGACTATTCCAATTCTTCCAGGTGGAGGTTCTGATGCGGAAGCTAGAATGTGTACTTATGATGAGACATTAGATGGTGGAAATGGTGGATTCTGGGTTGGAGACTTTGGATCTGATATTGCATCGATTAGCATGTTTGGAGTTACGCTAAGTGTTATTCCTTCTGCTACTCATGGTACTGTTATTTATGGTGGAGCTATTGACAATATTTCTCCAGGAGGTCCATTTTTATGGATATCTGATCAAAGTGGAACTGCACCTATGCGTCACAATCTTAGACAACTTGATCCTGCGACAGGAGTTCCAACAGGCGTAGTTTACGACTTTTTTCCTGATGGTTCAGCATTCGGTATGGCTGGAGTTTTGGCAGGAGGCTTATTTATCACAGACGAGGTTAGTCCTTCAGCAGTCGCTTTATTGGGGCTTAGTCAAGGAGATCCTTCTGACGTAGTGTTTGCAGTTGAATTGGTTCCTAATCTAGGAGTTAATGATAGTACTATATCTAGCCTTTCTTTATATCCAAACCCTGCAACTAGAGGTGTCGTGAATATTGAAACTGCAACACAAGGAGACAAGCAAGTTATTGTTATGGATGTTCTTGGTAAGACAGTTATAAACACTACAATTTCTGGAACAGAGTTAAATATATCTTCTTTAAGAACTGGAGTTTATATGGTTCAAGTGGTACAAAATGATGCAACAGCTACAAGAAAATTAATTGTAAACTAAGCATTTAATATTTTTATATGAAGCCACCTCTTTTAAAAGAGGTGGCTTTTTTTTTAGATATAATGTCCCATATTTTTTAATACATCCGAAAGAACGGTTCCATTTTCTTTAGCTGAAATTGAGTCTTGATGAACCTCTCGGATCAATGTTGACCGTTTTTAATTAATACTCATCTTCATTACCCCTCAACCATCAATAAATTGAGCCTTGTATCTCACATCGAAGAGCAAAGCGGTCTTGTTTCTTTATCGAGCAATAATGATTATTTAATAACAGTGTCCGATAAAAACACTGAAATATATTACAGATTCTAGCTATGACTGCGTTTAAAGCAATTTAAAACTAAGACACCTTGCTTTTTGACAATCGTATAAGTTTAAAACAAAACAAAAACATAGTACGTGTTTAGAACTGCTTATCAGTGAGTTAAAAATAAGTCTTTCTTCTTTCTTCTTTTAGCGTAGCGGTCTTTGTTCTTTAACCGGACACGACTAATTATTTAATCTAAATAAGTAAAGTATAGGTTCTTATTTTTGGCATTCAGTTTTTGGAGCTGTATTTTTGTAAACTCAATTATTAGAAAAACCAAAATGGGAATATTATCCTCTTCAATTGCTCGAAAAGTTGCTATGGCACTTTCAGGCCTATTTCTTGTATTTTTTATTGGACAACACTTTGTCATTAATCTCACATCTGTAATAGCTCCAGACACATTTAATTCTTGGTCTCATTTTATGGGTGCAAATGGATTAGTTCAAGGAGTTTTGCAGCCAGTACTAATTTTTGGGGTTGTGTTTCATTTTGTTATGGGCATTGTTCTTGAAATTAAAAATGTCGGTGCAAGGAAAGTAAAATACGCATCCTATAAAGGCAGTGCCAATGCTAGTTGGGCTTCTCGAAATATGATTATCTCTGGAGCTGTAGTCCTCGCGTTTTTAGGATTGCATTTTTATGATTTTTGGATTCCTGAAATGATTCATAAATATATTGAGACAAATCCTGAAGATCCAACTAGGTATTTAGCAGAAACAGTTCATAAATTTGAAAGCCCCGTTCGTGT